>Ga0207426_1000107_pt1 | contig 242623 bp, 208 predicted proteins | sample AraplaMF_Cvi_mMS_FD_184265 | JGI IMG/M metagenome (GOLD analysis project Ga0207426, IMG submission 184265) | Arabidopsis root microbial communities from the University of North Carolina, USA - plate scrape MF_Cvi_mMS (SPAdes) (version 2) | ecosystem: Host-associated > Plants > Roots >...
GTCGCTGTCGCTGTCGCTGTCGCTGTCGCTGTCGCTGTCGCTGTCGCTGTCGCTGTCGCTGTCGCTGTCGCTGTCGCTGTCGCTGTCGCTGTCGCTGTCGCTGTCGCTGTCGCTGTCGCTGTCGCTGTCGCTGGGACGTTTTCTGCGCGAGCAGCCAGTTCGTTGCTGAGGTCCGGCGGCGAACACGACCTTAAAGGATCTTGCGACGGTCATGGATACTCCCGACAGACGCCGATCAGGGAAGGCGTGTTCCGTTCTCGTTGGAAGCGCGGAATCAGTTCGATCGCCCCAATGTCATTGGCAGCGACACCGGCCTCATACCCATCGATGCCGTGTAGGGGCGCGTGAATGTACCTCTTCCAAATTGCTGTAGGTCGGCGCATGGCATCGATCGCTGGGCATGTGACAAACGAAGAGCCGCTGTATCGACGGGAAGTGACGCCTTCGTTTCGCCTGGACGGCGCGGCAGACCGTGGCTTCGCAAACACGGTTGACGTGTCCGAAGCTTCGTCTTTCGGTCGGGTTGCAAGCTTTCGGAGACAGCGTTACTCGGGTGGAGGCGGCGTGTGGGCCTTTGGCATGACCGACTTCTAAGGTGAGGCGTCGCGCGCGCGATCTCTAGCGAGCATTTCGATCTCTGCCGTTTGCCCCGAGAATTGGTACGCCTTTTATTCTTACTCGGATGCCGGCAAGGCAGACGGGTACTGACACGGAGAAGTGCGCCGCAAACCTTGACGACGCTCCTTCCGCGTCATCGAGTAGCAAACACGAGCGGTCTTTCACCATCGAAGCGCTTCCCACATCTGCGGCGCTCGTCGCGCTCTGCAATCACGACAAGTCGCCGCCGCGCAGTCGCTAGCCCTCAACGGGACGTCGATTGACGTCCATTTATCATTTTCACGCCCGCGCCCCGGCGAGGTTATTTACGGTAAATAACTCCGAGAACAGAAAACCAGCGGGTTCGCTGCCGCGACCGGCGCGGGTTATTTACGGTAAATAACCTGTCGTCGAGCTCAACTTGTCGTTCGTGCGGACCTTCGCGATCGAAGCGAATTGGACCGCACACCAACCAGAGCAGAGATTGCGGCATGACGCCTTCTGTCTCGACGCCACCGGGCGCCCAGCCTTATTTACCGTAAATAGCCCCGACGTTCTTTCCAGCGGCACCTGAAAATTCCGCCGCGAATCTCAAAACCGACGAAGCATAGGAAGCCCAAGGCACCCACAACGAGGCCGTGCGCACCGCAGTCAAACCGGGACGATCAAAAAGAAACGCACATACAGCGCCGAGAAGCCATTCGCAGAATGACCCGAGCCTGACGTGTCAGCCCAAAGCAACGCCAAAGCCCGCCAGCCGGTAAAGCACCGTGCCGGACCAAATCAGGGGAAATTGAGAAAGAGACCGGTCGAACGACCGAGGAGAGATGCAGCGCCACAAGAACCTACGCCGCGAGGGGAACCCATCCAACTACCAAAACAATCCACATTACAACGGGTGCCCACCATCAACTGGCGAGGCACCCCATCACAACTTCAATCCGCCGTCGACTGCACGTCCTCAAGAAATCCGGTGATCAGTTGCCGCAACTCCTCAACCCGATCTTGCGGCACACCGCTAGCCCGCAGACGAATCACCAACAATTCCCCCTTCCGCTCGATCCCAACCTCTTCTTCCTTCCGGGCAGGAGCCGCAGGACGAGCCGCCGCCAGCAAAGCGGTCAGCACCTCAGGCGCCGTGCGCGACGAATCATCGGCAAGCTCGACCGCCCGCTGCACGATCTCGTCGGGCGTCTTCTTGAGCGCCACCGACAACTTCCGGGCAGCCTGAAACTGGATATCGTGCGGCGACGGAAACGCGCCCACCACCTCAGCCGGAAGCTCTGCCACGAGGAGAGCGCTAGAAATATTCCCTTGCGACAGGCCGCACGCCTTCGCCATCGCGTTCTGCGACGGCCACAACTTGTCGTCGAGCGCGCGCTTGTACCACACGCCCTGCTCCCACGGGCTCAGGTTCTTCCGCGCGCGGTTCTCCTGATCCATCTGGACAAACTGACCTTGCTCGGTGATTTCGCCATCGACGATCGCGTTCACCGGCAAATCGAGTTCCAGACACGCGCGATGCCGGCGATGCCCGAACACGATCTCATATCCGTCACCATCGCTCGACGGCCGCACCTTGATCGGCTGCGTATTGCCGCCCGCCTCCCCGATCAGCGATTTCAGTTCCGCAAAACTCTCGTCGCCGAAATCCTGGCGGTTTGCCCACTTCGACGCATGGATCGACTTCGGATCGAGCGCGCGAATTGCGACGGCGCCATCGTATTCCTTGAGCTGGGCTTCCAGTTGCGACACGCGATCCGAGCTTTCACGCATCGCGCTGCGAAACGCAAGCATCTGCCCCGGCGCCGTACGCGGCGATGCGCTCCGCCCCGCCTCCTGGGACGGAGCAGGAACCATCAAGTCACCCGTCTTCTTCGCAAGCCTGTCCTTGATCGACATTTACTCCTCCCTTTATTCTGACTTCGCCCAGAAGGCCACAATAGATTGCTCGACAATCTCCGTCACACGGTCATACGCCTCGCGCGCCCTTCGATAGGTCTTCGCGTTGCCGTCGTAGCGGGAGATGTCGTACACGGTGCCGAACTCAGCCGAGCTTGCCGCCGTGACCGCCGTCTTAGGAATCTCGACGGGCAGAACCTTTTCTGCATACGTCGCCGAGATCCATTCCCTGACGACGCCCGCTGCTGCATCGGCGGGGTCGACGCGCGAAAGCAGCACGTGAATGAACTCAAACGATTTGTCCGTGTTCGTTTCCGCCGTGAGGTTCGACGCGAGATCGCTAAAGAGTGTCCAGAATTGCGCCGAGCTGGCGAAGTCGAGTGCGTTCGGCGGCGTCGGCACGATCAGGCCATCCGCGGCCATGAACGCATTGACGGTGCCGTAGCTCAGCGCCGGCGGCGTGTCGATGATGATCACGTCATAGTTGCTGCGCGCCTGCTCGAGGCTCGTGTTCAGCACATTCCAGAATTCGAAGTCCGGCTCCTTCATCTGCCGGCTCGGCAAAATGAATTCGACGTTGAAGAGCGAAGACGAAGCCGGCACCAGATCGATGCCATCCCAATACGTTTCGCGGATCGCGTATTCGATGCTCGTTTGATCGCCCGTCGCGAGAGCCGTGATCGTCGAATCTTCCTCGACTTCCGTATCAGGAAGAATGCCGAACAGCGTGGTCAGCGACCCCTGCGGATCGGTATCGATCACGAGCACGCGGTGACCGCGCAGACTCAAGCCCTGTGCGAGCGTCATCGCCGTGGTTGTTTTACTGACGCCGCCCTTGAAGTTACCGATAGCGACCGTCATGGCTGGTGCCTTCGCCGGCCGCAGCGCGTTGCTGCGGTACGCGCGGACCCATTCGCGGGCTTCCAGCAAGGAGAATTCGCGCCGCGAGCCCGTCGCGTTGACGGTGCCGGGGGGAAGGTCGCCCTTCGACGTGCGATAGGTGATTTGACTCTTGTCGACTTCACACAGCGCGGCGAGCTGTGAAGCGTTGAAAACAGGAGGGTTTTTGCGCGCATTCGGAGCCAGCATGCGACCCCGAACCTGCGAGACGATGTCAGTCGCGCGAGCGGCCTGATCGACGATATCTTGAATAGTGATGTTCATTAGCTGATCCGCGAAAGACGATGCAGTCAGCTTATATCAGATGGCTCGACAGAAAGCCATCCATTCAACGGAAAATTGGTATTTTTAAGAATTCCGTTGTAAAGAAACTTCCTGGTGATTCTCAGCAAGCCAACGGTCGAACTTTGTCGCGTCGAATTCCGGACGCACGCGGTTTCTCAGCCAGGACGCGAAATTCACACGGCCGACGGAGCCGGAAAACAGCCCCGGGCTGTCCGGGCGGAACTCACGCGCATACTTGGCTCCGTCGCCTTCGACGAACTGACGCGCATACGCGCGCTTCTCATCCTGCGTCAGTGCCTTGACGGCCGCGGCGCACTGGAGGCGATCGAAGTCGATCCGCAATTCCTGCATGCGCGCATCGAGCGTGCGCGAGCGCGCTGCTGCCGCCTGCTTCTGAGCCTTCTCGCGCTTTTCTTTCTCGTATTCCGGCTCAGAAACGTCTGCTTTGTTTTCGATCAGCGTGCGAATGAAGCCGGCCGTAGAACGCTTGATCTGACCTTTGCGGTCTTTCTCTTCCGCCAACTGGACAACCAGGCGTGCCCGCTCCTCATCCTCGATGACGAAGCTGAGCGCCAGCTTGTCGCCAATCCCGTGCGCCCGAAGCTTCCGATAGATCTCGCTGTCACGGACGTGCGCAAACTCGTCTTCTGTTTCAGGCGTAAGAAGCGACTGCTGCGCCCCTTGCCGGATAAGAAACTTCACACCCGTTACTGACCTGCCGAGCCGCTGATATTCGACGTCGACGTTGATATCTGAGACGTCGTTGATCTCCTTCACGGCCTTCTGAATCACCTTGCTGTTCAGACGACGAAAATCGTCGTAATACTCCTGGGTCGCACCCAGAAGTTTGCGAAGGACGGGCAGTTCGATCCAGCCGGTCGAGCCAACCTTTTGAAAACGCAGGCAGTTTTCGTAAAGCGTCAACGCATGGGACTTCGAGAATTTGCGCTGCACGCCCAGATTGACGGTCGCGTAAATCGACGGATCGTAAAGCTTTTCCGCGAGCGCCTCGTCATAGCGATAGGAGCAGACACCCGCGCGAATCTCCGCGAACGACAGAATAGGCATGACGCTCCACCGTTCCCGGCCGTCGTCCATGACGTTGAATTCGACGGCGGTGGTGGCGAGCTGCCTGAGCGCTTCCCGTAGCTTTTCGGTGTTTTCGCTTTCCGTCCAACCAAGCACGAGCATGAGCGTCCGCACCGGTAGACGGTGGGTTCTCGTGTTCAGAAGGTTGTCGTATGAATGCAGTAGCAGCACGTTGGACAGCTTCCGCTCCAGCAGCGAAAGTTCGCCGCTCGTGTGGATGGCCGCCACGTGCTTTTTGACGCTTTCAGTACGAACCTCAGTCGGCGAAGATCTGGGCATGCCCGGGATTGTGCTCTAAATGACCCCACAGCGCAATCACCATGCGGGACATCTGTTCGTCGAGAAAGTCGAAACGTCCCAATTCGCGTTGCTCGACGAGACCTATCCACACCCGTTTCGATCGATTCACCACAAACGGGGACGCTTCCGCCGCATTTGGGGTCGCGAAACGCCCCAGACGGGGACGTATAGTCGGGAATGACACCCCAGATAGGGACGGTAAACGCCCCAACCGGGGACGTTTACCTCCGGGAAGCCTTACTGGAGAAGGGTTCTAGGTGTGTAAACGAAGTAAACGTTGTTTACCAAACGGTATACAAACCTCAATACACCCCATACGGGGACAATCGCGCAGATTTTGTTGCTGCTCTCTATCGAGAGATTAGCTTCCAAGGCCAAAACCGAGCTGGGTCGAAAGCGCACAAAAAGCTCGAAGCGCTAACAGCAACCAGACCTAACTCACTGAGTGCAAAACGCAATTTCTGCAGATTGCGGAATCACAAATTTTCAGCAGACGTATTTATCGTAAATAAGTGCCAGCCAGTTCGGCGATCACCTCGGCTTTTCGCCCCAGTTGGGGACAATAAGACGGGATGGCCCCTGCAGCCGTGTTCGACACCCCGAATGGGGACATTGGCCCAATTCTGCCGCAATGACGCCACGAAACAGCCTTTCCGCGGGCCTTAGCGGCCTTCAACGGCGCCAGAGACACCGCGCTTCCTGGAAACCACTTGCGAAGGCCGCCCCAGATGGGGACATTGACACGAACTGCGGACAGATGACTGCCCACAGCAGCGGAGGTCACCCCAAGCGGGGACATTAGGCCGATCAGCCCGCTATTTACGGTAAATAATCACGTTCCGACGCCCGCGTAACGCAAAAATCAGGTCGCACGCGATAGAAACTTAAGTCGAAAACCCCGTCGCAACTCCCAATTCTTGCTCCGAAAGTGCTCGCTTTTACGCGAGCGACGACCCTAAAACCAAAAAACGATCAGAAAATCGAGATGCAAACCGACAGCCGAACCCTCGCTACACGCCGTCCCACAAATAAACCATAAGGATCACCAGGTAATCCGCGGCACCAGAATCTGCCAAAACCATTCGTCCGAGACCCATCTCCTGTCCGCGCTACGACAATCCCCGAAGCGCGAACCGGGATCAGAAACGCCTAAAACTGATAGTTAATCGACACATCGCATACGCCGCCCGTCTTCGTCTGCGTGATCGGACTGTTGGCTGCGCTGCCCAACAGCCGCTTGAGCGCGCCATCCGCCGTGACGAACCAATGCTTGTTGACGAACCAGATCATCGTCACGCCGAACCCTGCCGATTTCAGCCCCGCACTGGCGTCGTACTGCGAGTATCGGGAATTCGCGGCCTGCATCGCATTCACGCCGAACCAGCTATTCATATATTTCGAGTCGGCGAAGGTCACCGACGGACCTGCGAACCAGAAGAAACTCTCCGAACTGCCCGGCAACGGCATGTACGCGCCGAGGTCCGCGACCCATCCGTTGGACCCGCCGAAGCTACGCGTCACCGCGCCGCGAAACACCAGCGGAAACTCCTTCGAGATCACATATTCCCCGGCCAGCTTGGCCTCGGGCGCTGGATTGATATTGCCAAGGCCGTCGAGCCGTGAAGGATCGTCGTGCGCGCGACGGCCGAGATCGTAGACAGCCGAGATACTCACGCGCCAGTTCGGGCCTTGCAAGACATTGACGCCCAGTCCTTCGCCTGTCGACAGAAAAGCAAGGTCCTTGTAGCGGATGTCGGTGCTAGGCCCAATCAGCGTGTGATAGCGGTCGGAGCCGTCATAGCGCGGCTCGAACGTTGAACCGATGCCGATCCGCACTTCCCAGTCAGGCCGGTTGGTCGGCTGGAACAGCTTTTCGAGCGGGATGCCCGCGGAGTATTGCCATTCGCCGAGCGGCGAGGGCGTTTGCGCCATGGCGGCTGGCGCGTTGCAGATGAGATAGGCGAGGCTGGCGTAGACCGGTAGCTTTGTCATGTCGACGAACGTCTTGGGTTATGAATCGCGGACGCGGTCCGTTGCGGCCACACATAACGTGTTCAATTAGGAAAAGGGAATCCGGCGGGGATTCAGCAAGCGCCATACCCGACCCTCAATGAATTGCGGGCTCGCGCGTGCATCTATGCACCTCCTTCGAAACCGCTCGCATTCCTTTCTGCGTAGCGATCACGTGAGCGATTCGCCGCACATCCAGACCGCCAGATTCCGAAAATCCGCACAGGCGTCGACGCCTGGCAGTTCGCGATTACAGAAAAATCGAAGAAAAACAATGGGTTAAATGCGCGCCCAACCAGCGCGACATTGGCATCGGAGTTGCAAAGACGGGCACGCCGCATCGAGCGGCATCCGATAAAACCCAAGGAGACGCTTATGGATCCCAGCTACACGGAAGCAGGCGCGCGCGCCACTCAGCCTCAATCAATCGCCCCCTCCGCATCCAGCGACCGCCTTCGACGCCTCAGGTCGATCTTCTCCGGGTCCGCCGGCAACCTGATCGAGTGGTACGACTGGTATGTGTACTCGGCCTTTGCCTTGTACTTCGCGCGTTCGTTCTTTCCTGCCGGGAACCAGACTGCCCAGTTGCTCAATACGGCTGCCGTGTTCGCGGTCGGCTTTCTTGCCCGGCCGATCGGCGGCTGGCTGATGGGCATTTACGCGGACCGCCACGGACGGCGCTCGGCCCTGCTGGTTTCAGTGGTGCTGATGTGCTTCGGTTCGCTCATCATCGCGCTGTGCCCGAGTTATGACGCGATCGGCGTGGCCGCGCCCGCGCTGCTGGTCGTCGCGCGCCTGCTGCAGGGCTTGAGCGTGGGTGGCGAGTACGGCACATCGGCGACTTATCTGAGCGAGGTCGCCACCGCGAAGGATCGCGGCTTCTACTCGAGCTTCCAGTACGTGACGCTCATCGCCGGACAGCTTCTCGCGCTGGCGCTGCTCGTGGTCCTGCAGCAGTTCCTTCTGACGACGCAGCAACTCGAAAGCTGGGGCTGGCGCATTCCGTTCTTCATTGGCGCGGCCGCCGCGCTGGCCGCGATGCGCCTGCGCTCGACGATGGAAGAAACCGGTGAGTTCGAGAAGGCCAAACACAAGAAGGACCGGCGCGGCACGCTCGCCGAATTGCGCAAGCACCCGCGCGCGGTCTTGACCGTCGTCGGACTGACGATGGGCGGCACGATCGCGTTCTACACGTACTCGATCTACATGCAGAAATTCCTCGTGAACACGGTCGGCATGAGCAAGCACGACGCGACGCTCGTTTCCGCGGCCTCGCTTTTCCTGTTCGCGATTCTGCAGCCGATCGTCGGATCGATATCCGACCGGATCGGGCGCCGGCCTGTTCTGATCACGTTCGGCGTGCTCGGCACCCTGTTCACCGTGCCGATCATGACGGCCATCAGCCAGACGCACGACGCGTGGGTTGCCTTCTTCCTGATCATGGCCGCGCTGGTGATCGTGTCGGGCTATACGTCGATCAACGCGGTCGTCAAGGCGGAACTGTTCCCGGCGGAAATCCGTGCGTTGGGCGTGGGACTTCCTTATGCTCTGACCGTATCCATCTTCGGCGGCACGGCCGAATATCTGGCGCTATGGCTCAAACAGGCAGGACATGAACCGCTCTTCTACTGGTATGTCACGGCTGCGATTTTCTGCTCATTGGTGGTGTACCTCTGCATGCGAGACACGGGCAAGCACTCGCTCATCAAGGACTGACGTTCTGCCAAAGATCGCCATTGGTGTCCGACTTCACGCGGACACGGCATCATGACAACGCATCCTTTGAGGCGGATGCGGCACGTAGCAACGGTTGTCGCGGTGCTCGCGTGCTGCATCGCGACAGCGGCACTTGCCTACGTCGCCGCGCTGCACTACTACTCGCGGGCGCACGCAAACGAAGTGGCGCAGCGCGCGTCTCTCTACGCATTGACGCTCGAGTCACAACTGGCGCGCTACGAGTCGCTGCCGCGCATCGCTGCGCTCGATCCCGTGCTTCCGCGCCTGCTTGCGAAGCCCGACGATCCCGCGCTGCAGCGCGCGGCGAACGCCTATCTGAAAGCAGTCCAGTCGAATGCCGATCTGTCCGCTGCGTACGTGATGGACATGACCGGCAAAACGCTGGCCGCCAGCAACTGGGACGAAGAGGGCAGCTTCGTGGGTTTCGACTACGCATTTCGCCCCTATTTCATCGATGCGATGAAGCGCGGCACGGGGCGCTTCTACGGCGTGGGCAACACGACGAAGAAGGCCGGGTACTTTCTGGCCGTACCTGTCAGCGACGGCTCGGGTGCGGCCCGACGGGTGGTGGGCGTGGTCGCGATCAAGGCATCGCTGGATGGCTACGAGCGTGAGCTGGCGAAGAGCGGCGACATCGTGCTGTTCGTCGATCGGGACAACGTCGCGTTTCTCTCGTCCGTACCCGCATGGCGTTACCGGGCGCTGGCGCCGCTATCGGATGCGGCGCGGCATGCGCTCCAGCAGACGCAGCAATACGGCGACGCGGCGCTCGCCGCGCTTTCCACGCGGGCTGCAACGGCGGACCGCGCCAACAGCGAGCAACGCACATCCGAACAACAGATCGGTCCCGACAAGCTATTCGTCGCGCCTCCGGGGCAAGGTTCGAAGTGGTTTCATGTGCATTACCGCCCTGTTGGACCGCTCGGATGGAAGGTGGCGATCTTGACCGACGACGCCGACGACGAGCGCAGCGCGATGTTCGCGGCCATCAGCGCCGGCGCGGCCACGGCGCTCGTGTTCGCGCTCATCGCGGCCGCGCGCCTGCGCAACAGCCGGAACCAGGAACGGCTACGCGCGCGGGCGGCACTGCAGCAGGCGCAGCGTGACCTCGAACAACGCATTGCGGAACGCACGGCCGAACTGACTCAGGCCAACGCGGCGCTGGAAGAAAAGGTCGACGCACTCGACGACGCGCGCCGCATTCTGCGCGATACGCGCGACACGGCGATCCAGGCGGGCAAGCTCGCGGCCCTCGGCCAGATGGCGGCGGGCATCACGCACGAGCTGAATCAGCCGCTTGCGGCCGTCATGACGCTGTCCAGCAACGCGATCCGGATGACCGAACTCGATCGTCCGGAGGATCTGAAGAAAAACCTGACGCTCATCAACGAACTGGCCGCCCGGATGGGCAAGATCATTTCGCATGTCAAAGCTTTTGCCCGAAACGACGCCACCAGCAGGGAGCCTGTCGTGATCGCCGACTCGTTGCAACAGGCGCTCGCGTTGATCGAATCGCATCGCAAGGCGGCGGGCGTCACGGTACGCGTGGCGTCCGTACCGGAGGACGTCGTCGTGCTCGCCAGTCCGATACGGATCGAGCAGGTCTTCATGAATCTGTTGACCAATGCAATCGATGCAAGCGTGGCCTCCGCAGCGCGGCGCGAAGTGCGCGTCACGACCGAGGTCGTCGAGACGCGCGTGCGCATCAGTATTGCCGACAGTGGTCCCGGCATCGCGCCGCAGACGATGTCGCGGCTATTCGAGCCGTTCTATACGACCAAGGCGTCGGGAAAAGGCTTGGGGCTCGGACTCGTCATCTCGCAGGCCATCGTCGATGAATTCGGCGGTCGCCTTGAAGCGAAAAACAGCCGCGACGTGGATTCAGGATTGGGTGGCGCGGTCTTCGTCGTCGAATTGCAGCGCGTCACGGAAAAGGTCACAACCCGGCTATGAACTCGCCCGATAATTTCGCCAGCATGCTGGTCTACGTGATTGAAGACGATCCTGTCGTGCGGCTCGGTTGCACGCAGGCGTTGTCGCTGGAAGGCATCGCCGTGCGTGAATTCGCCGATGCCGAAAGCGCGCTCGCCGCGCTCAGGCAGGCGCCGCCGGCGGTGATCGTGAGCGATGTCCGCTTGCCGGGCATCGACGGCCTCACGTTGCTGGACAGCATCAAGGCGCGCCCCGACTGCGCCGACCTGCCCGTGATCCTGACAACCGGTCACGGCGATGTCGCGATGGCCGTCGGCGCCATGCGCTCGGGCGCTTACGATTTCATCGAAAAGCCGTTTCACTCGGAGCGGCTGCTCGATACCGTGCGACGCGCGCTGGAGCATCGCAAGCTCGTCGCCGAAAATCGCAGCCTGCGCGCGCAACTGAGCAGCGAACGGACGCTGCTTGGCAGGTCTGCGCCGATGCAGCGTATCCACAGTCTGATCGATGCAATCGGACCGACGGGCGCCGACGTGTTGATCGTCGGCGAGACGGGTTCGGGAAAAGAAGTGCTGGCGCGAACGCTCCATACGGCAAGCCGCCGCACAGGCCCGTTCGTGGCGCTGAACTGCGCAGCGTTACCGGAAGCGGTATTCGAAAGCGAAATCTTCGGTCACGAGCCGGGAGCGTTTACAGGCGCGCAGCAACGCAGAATCGGCAAGTTCGAATACGCGAACGGCGGGACGCTCTTCCTCGACGAACTCGAAACGATGCCGCTCGCGCTGCAGGCCAAACTGTTGCGCGCGCTTCAGGAGCGCTCCATCGAAAGGCTCGGCAGCAACACGTCCGTGACGATCGATGTGCGCGTCATCGCTGCCGTCAAACAGGACCTCAAACAGCTTTCCGATCAAGGCCATTTCCGCGCCGACCTGTACTACCGGCTCAACGTCGTTTCGATCGAACTGCCTCCGCTGCGGCAGCGCGCCGACGATATTCCGGAACTGTTCGCCCATTTCGTGCGGGCAGCGTGCGCCCGCTACGGCAAACCCGAACCCGCGTGGACGTCGGAAGACATGATGCGCTGGCAACTGCACGACTGGCCGGGCAACGTCCGCGAACTGAAGAACGTGGCGGAGCGTTTTACCCTCGGCCTCGATGACGGCTTGCCGCAGCCTCCCGCGGGCGCCGATTCGCTCGCATCGCGGATGGTGCGCGCGGAGCGCGGCTATATCGAAGAAGCCCTGCGCAGTGCAGGCGGACAGGTGATCCGGGCTGCTGAACAGCTGGGCTTGCCGCGTAAAACGCTATACGACAAGATTACGCGTCATGGCATCGACCCCAACGCGTTCCGCCAGGCGTCACATCCGTGAAGGCGTGACACTGCAATTCGGGAGCGTCAATGAACAAGTTCGTGGACATGGTCACGTTTGTGTCCGTTGTCGACGCATCGAGCTTTTCTGAGGCAGCACGCAGACTCGGGACGACGAAGTCCATCGTCAGCACGCGCATACGTCAACTGGAACGACGGCTTGGCTGCGCATTGCTGGAGCGCGACCGCCCGCTGCGAATGACGATTGCGGGCGGTGTGTTCTACGAAAGCGCATCGCGCGTGCTGCAGGACGTGAAGCTTGCGGAAGACTCGGTTCAGGAGACTCAGGGCAGTCTTCGCGGACCTTTGCGGATTGCGGTTCCTTTGACGTTGCTGACGCGCCGCATCGGCGCGCTGTTGTCCACGTTCGCCGGACAGCACCCGGATTTGCAACTCGATATCGAAGCGCAAGACCGGTTCGTCAGCATGCAGGACGGCCAGTACGACGTTGCCATCCGCATGGGCGAACTGCCCGACAGCAGCCTCATCGCGCGACCGATCACGATGTATCACTGTTTGATTTGCGCGAGTCCCGCTTATCTCGAACGTTATGACACGCCGACGCACCCGCGCGATCTCGCGAATCACTACGGCGTCAACTATTACCACCGTGAGCCGAACGGGATGTGGAGTCTGGCCGTAGACGGAAGGCGGCAGTCGTTCCGTATCAGGACGCGCATGCGTGCCGACTCCGAACAGATGTTGCTGGAGGGCGCGCGCGCAGGCTTGGGCCTTGCCATACTGCCGACCTTCGTCGCAGCCGATTCCCTTCTTTCCGGCGATCTGGTTCCGGTACTACAGCACTATCCGCCTCAGGGCGGGCATATTTCCGCGGTCTATCGAAAGGCCGTTCGCACACCGCTCAGAATTCATGCACTCATCGAGTTGCTGGCGGAACATATTGGCCACCCCGCGAGCTGGGATTCCCAACTGGTCGCTGCGGGTGTCGTGAAGAGTCAAGCCAGCAAGTAAAACCGTGCAGACACACGGTCTCGGAGCGTTCGGTCAAACCGAACTTCAGTTTCGATTTCCCTCGTCTTTCTCTTCAGATGCGCTCTGATTATTCTCTGCAGTGCGCAGTATCGAAGCGCGGGCATGTAGGGCGTTCGCTACATGCACCTGTCGTGAATCGATGTCAAAACATGGTGCTTTCATGATTTACATCATGGAAGCCTTTTCTTGGTCGGATGAGCATCGTTACAGGAGAAGAAAACTATGAATAACCGTAATTGCTTCGTCGCGTGTGGTAGACGCGTCGTGCTGGGCGTGCTGACGGCAGGGTGCCTTGCCATACCGTTATCGGCGCTGTCGGAAGACCTGCCTTTCTCGACTGATCCGCAGGTGCTCGCGCGGCAAAGAGAAGTCTATGACGTGGTCGATCGCTATCAGAACGGCTTGAACACGAAGGATACCGACGCGATCGTGAATCTGTTCGCGGACAACAGTGTCGCCGAGTGGAACGACAAGACGACGTATGCGACCCGACAGCAAAAGATCGACGGCTATAACGCGCTATTCCGGAAAGTGAACTTTTCCACGCAGTTTGCCTACGACGCGATCGACGTAGATGGCGACATCGGCATCGTGCGCACGCATCATCACGTCGGCGCGACCTACATCGAGAAAGGCAAGAAAGTCGCCGATCACAATCGCGAGCTGTTCGTGCTGCGTCGACAGGATGGCCAATGGAAAATCATTCTTTATATGTTCAACACGGACCCGAAGCAGGGCGAGGGCTGAGTCCGGGTAAAGAAGCACGGCAACACGACGGGAACAACAGATCATGCTCGTAACCGGATGTCGAATCGGCATCCGGAAAACTACACAAGGGAGACAGTCATGGCGACGATGACGGCTGCAGTCATCCGTGCACCAGGCGGACCGGAGGTGTTAAGGCTCGAAGAACGCATGGTGCCCGTGCCCAAAGCCGGCCAGGTTCTGATTCGCGTCAAGGCGTTCGGTCTGAACCGTTCCGAACTCTTTACGCGCCGCGGGTTGTCACCGGACGTGAGCTTTCCACGCGTCCTGGGGATAGAAGCCGTCGGTGTCGTCGAAGAAGCGCCCGGCGGCGAATTCCAGAGAGACGATGTCGTCGCGACGGCGATGGGCGGCATGGGGCGTCAGTTCGATGGCGGCTACGCGGAGTACACCTGCGTGCCGGCTAGCCAGATCCAGAAATTCGACGCGGTCCTGCCGTGGGAAAAGCTCGGCGCGTTGCCCGAGATGCTGCAAACAGCGTGGGGATCGCTATCGCGGGCACTTGGACTGCAACACGGAGACCGTTTGCTGATCCGTGGCGGGACGACTTCCGTCGGCCTGGCAGCCGCAGCGCTGGCGAAGCATGCGGGCGCATACGTGATCTCGACCACGCGCAACACATCCAAAGGCGCATTTCTGCTGCAAAACGGCGTCGACGAAGTCGTGATCGATTCCGGCAGCATCGCCGAGGAAGTCAAAGCACTGGCGGGCGGTGGCGTCGACAAGGTGCTCGACCTGGTCGGGACGACGACCTTGAAAGACTCGCTGCGTTGCGCGCGACCGAATGGACTGGTCTGCATGACGGGCATCGTCGGCAACGCGTGGACGTTCGACGACTTCGATCCGCTGGAGGCCATTCCGAGCACGGTGAAGCTGACCGTCTACGACGGCGGTGCACAGGAATTCGTCACGACACCGTTTGCACGCCTGATTCGCATGATCGAGCGAGGCCAGTTGCGCATCAATGTCGGCAAGGTGTTTCGGCTGGACGAGATTGTCGAGGCGCATCGCTGCATGGAACGAAACGAAGCGAACGGCAAGATCGTCGTGCTGACCTGACGCGACGGCTTTGCCTACTGATGAGCAGCAGCCGACAACACGTTTTCTTGCGGCATGACGCGCGCACCGCTCGTCCAGACGCTGACGCCGCGCGGATCGATTGCAAAGCGCGCGGGGCCGCGTTGCAGCAGATGCGCCGGTTCGCCATCGCAAGCGATATCGAAACGCATGCCGCCGATCTCCGCGACCGCGAACAGATCGCCGTGCCTTAGCTCGACGGAATCGATGGTCCCGACGTGCGCGCCGTCCGCGACGATCGCAATCGAAGACGGCGCGACACGCCACATCACCTGCTGACCGACGGGAATGGCGCGGTCAGCCGTGTCGATTGCAAGTCCCGACGCGGTTTCGATCGAGCCGGGCGCGCGTATCGCGCCTTCCCCGACGTTATGCAATCCAAGCAGCGCCGCGACCTGCAACGACGCGGGCTGACGGAACACGTGATCGACGGCGCCTGCCTGCAGCACGCGCCCGCGTTCGATGACGAGCACTTCATCCGCGAGCAGCGCGGCTTCGTCGGGATCGTGCGTAACGAGCACGGTGACGGCCGAAATTTCGCGCTGCAAGGCGCGCAGCGCCTGTTGCAACCGGCGACGGCGCGGCGTATCGAGTGCGGAAAACGGCTCATCGAACAACAGGAGCTGGCTGTGCCGCGAAAGTGCGCGCGCCAGCGCGACGCGCTGCCGCTGACCGAACGACAGCTGACGCGGCAAGCGCCCCATCAACGCCGACAGCCCGAGATGCTCGACCCAGTAGCGCGCGCTCGCGGCATCCGCATCGACGGGAAACGACAACTGCCGCGCCAGCGTCATGTGCGGAAACAGCCCGTAATCTTGCGGCACGTAGCCGATGTGACGCTGCTCGGACGGCAGCGCGTCCAGTTGCGTTTCGCCGAAGCGCAGGAAGCCCGCTTCATTGCGTTCGAGCCCGGCAATCAGCTTCAACGCCAGCGATTTACCGGAGCCCGACGGGCCGATGATCGCGAGCCGCCGCGTCGAAGGCGTCCATTCGATGTCGAGATCGAATGCGCCGAGATGACGCCTGAGCGCGAACGCAAGACGCGGATTCGGCAGGGTAGGGCGCGCTTCGCTCTGCGTCTGCTGGTCCGCGGCATCGCCGTTTTCTGCCATGTCGAACAGGCTCGAACGGCCGTCACGCCACGCCACCGAAAGCGCCGCGCACAACACGGCGATGACGAGCGTCGGCAGCAACAGCGGCATCATCGCGGGCAAGCCCTGGCCGCCAAACACGACGTACGTGTACACAGGCAGCGAATACGGATGATAGGCAACCATCACTGTCGCGCCGAACTCGCCGAATGCGCGCAGCCACGCGAGCACCAGACCGGCGCGGATCGACGGCCAGGCGATGGGCAGCATCACGCGGAAAAAGCGGCTTGCCGCGCGATGTCCGAGCGTGGCCGCGACGTCTTCGTAGACGGGATCGATCGCGGCGAACGCCGAGCGCGCCGCGACGATCAGGAACGGCGCGGCCACGAACGTTTCGGCGAGCACGATGCCCGCGAACGAATCGGTGAGCGCGCCGTTCGTCAGCCGACCGAGCCAGCTATACGGTCCGAGCAGAAATAGCAGCAGAATGCCGCTCGTCAGCGGCGGCAGCGCCAGCGGCAACTGCACGATAAAGCCGAGCAGCGCCATGCCGCGCGATGTCGATCGCGACAGCCAGTAGCCGAGCGGCACGCCGCCTATCAGGATCACGAGCGCCGCGACGCTCGCGCTGCCCGCCGACACCGCGACGGCCGACCACGTGCCGCGCCAGTCGACGCCCGTCCAGTCCGCGTGGCCGACCTGTGGAATGCTCGCGATGAACGGCGCACACAGATAGACGGCGAGCAGGCAGGCAAGCCACAGCAGCGGCCGGGCGGTCTTGCGTGTCATTGCGCGGCGTCGAGCACGGCTTGCACGGACGAGGGCACAGCCTGCGCGTTACCCGTCACGACCGGCTTGACGATATCGACGCCATGCTGCTTCAGCAACGCGCGGCCCGACGCGCTCAGCAGAAAGTCGACGAAGCGCGCCGCGCCGGCCTGATTAGGCGCGTCGTTGAGGATGGTCAGCGTGTAGCTGGCTTTCGCCTGAAGTTCGGGCGCAGGGCGCAGCGCGGGGATCTTCAGATCGGACGTTTCCGTCGAATAGAAGAAGCCTGCATCGAGCTGACCCGATTGCAGCCGCCCGACCAGCGTCTCTTCGGGCAACACTTGCGCCGGGTTCTCCGGGTCGCCGAGCGTCTTCTCGACGAGGTCCGGCTGTTTATACAGATCAGCCGCTTTGGTCATCATCTGGACCGTGAAGGCGCCCTTCGGATCGAGCTTCGGATCGGTGCGCCCGATGCGAATGCCCGGCTCCTGCAGCACGGCATCCCAGCGCTTCTTCTTGAAGTCGGCGGCGAAGCGGCTTTGCGGGTTGTAGCCGATCATCAGCGGCGACTCGGCGAACGTCACGTACCACGACACATGATCGCCATTCGCGGCACCCATCAACCCCGGGTTAACCGTCGGGCTCGCGCTGATGAACACATCACCGCGCCGCAGCTTGCCCTTGATCTGATTGGCGATCAGGTTCGAGCCCGCCGCATAACCCTGAAAATGCAGACCTGTTTCCTTTTCGAAAGCTGGGCCGACGCTGCGTTCCATCAGATTCACCAGCGAACCCGCGTACAGCACCTCGACCTTGCCTTCATCGGCGGAAGCGGCGCCTGTGAAAAGCAGACCCGTCAAAACGATTCCCGACAACAACAGCTTGCGCATCACGATTTCCCCGTTGCGTTATGAATGGCCATATATTACGACGACCGTCATTGACGCTGCAGTCGAGACAACACGCGATAGCGCAAATTCGCACGCCGCGTGTGCGCTGGCGGTTGTCAATCCGTTGCGTGCGCATCCGTCAGCGACGCGCGATCCCAGCCGCCGCCGAGCGCCTTCAGCAGTTGCACGCTCGCGTCGATCCGCCGTGCGTCGATCTGTTCGGCCGTACGTTCGTTGGATAGCGCGATGGTCTGCGCGGTGACGACATCGAGGTAATTGACTGCGCCTGCCTGAAAGCGGTTGGACGTCAGTTTCAGCGAGAGGTCCGCGGCTTTCGTCGCGCGTTGCTGGCTGTCGGCCTCGTTCGCGAGCGTATCGAGCGACGACAGTTGATCTTCGACCTGCTGGAACGCGACCAGCACCGTCTGCCGATAATCCGCGACCGTACCGTCGTACTGCGCGTTCGCGCCCTTCAGCGCCGCGCTGCGGCGTCCGCCGTCGAACAGCGTGCCCGCGATCTGCGAGCCAAGCGACCAGAACAGACTCGACGCAGTGAGCCACGGCGCAAAGAACGTGCTTTCGAGCCCCGCTGTCGCCGACAGGGTGAGATTCGGATAGAACGCCGCGCGCGCCTGGCCGATCTGCGCGTTCGCGGCGGCCACGCGCCGCTCGGCGGCGGCGATGTCGGGACGGCGCTCCAGCAACTGTGACGGCACGCCCGCCGGAATCTGCGGCAGCGCGATGGTTTCGACCTTCGGCGGCAACGAAAACGACGAAGCGGGCTGGCCGATCAGCGTCGCGATGGCATGCTCGAGCTGCGCGCGCTGCACGTCGATATCGCTGTCCTGCGTGCGCGTGCTTTCCAGTTGCGTTTGCGCCTGCGCGACGGCCGACGCATCGATTGCGCCGTCGTTCAACTGCTGTTGCAGGATACGCAGCGCGGCCGAGTACGCGGTGACGGAATCGTCGAGCAGCTTCTTTTGCCGGTCGAGCGAGCGCAGATCGAAATAGTCGGTGGCGAGATCGGCGGCGACGGCAAGGCGCACCGATTGCAGATCCGCTTCGCTGGCCTGCGCGTTATCGCGCGCGTTGACCGTCGCATCCTTGACACGACCGAACAGATCGGGCTCCCAGCTCGCCGCAACGCCCACCGAAAAATCGGGCACGGTATGGCCCGCCAGGCCGCGGTGCACGACGTTCTGCGAGGTTCGAAAACGCTGCGCCGACGTTCCCGCCGTCACAGTGGGCGAGTAACCGGCGCGCTGATAATCGACCATCGCGCGCGCCGCTTCCAGTTGCGCGACGGCCTTGCGCACGGTCTGGTTCGACACGTCGACCTGTGCTTCGAGATGGTTCAGCTCGTCGTCGCCGTAGAGCGTCCACCATGGGCCGCGCGACTGCGCGTCGGCGGGCGTGGCGACCGTCCAGCCCGCCGAGGGTTGCGGCACGCTTGCGAAATGATCGGGCACAGCCGTTTGCGGTTGCGAATAATTCGGCAGCGTCGAACACGCGGTCAGCGCGCTTGCGACGGCGATAACGACCGACTTGCGAACCAGCGACGCACTTGCATTGAACATGATGAGCCTCGCCTCGCGCTTAACCGTGCTTCGCCGACGTTGCCGTCTGCGCAGCCTTTGCGGGTGCGATGCGCACCGTTTCGCCGTCGCTGATCGCATCGCCGGGATTGTTGATGACGCGGTCGGTCGCATCGAGCCCCGTCGCGACTTCGACATACGTGCCGAAGTCGCGGCCGATGGTCACCGTCCTCAGCTGCACCTTGTCGTCCTTGCCGATCACCGCGACGGTCACGCCATCCGGCCGGAACAGCAGCGCGCTGACGGGCACTTCGAGCGCGGGATGCGCGGTGACGAGCGCAAGATGAACCTGCGCATACGCGCCCGGCAGCAACGCGCCGTCGCGATTGTCGACGTCGACTTCGACGCGCAGCGTGCGGCTGACGGGGTCGATCGAATCGGCGCTGCGCGCGACGGTCGCGTCGAACTGGCGCCCCGGATATTGCTGCGTCGTCAGATAGACCTTCGTGCCCGGCGCGATGCTCTGCGCGTCGTTCTGCGGCACGTCGACATAGACGCGCAGGCGGTCGGTCTGTTCGATATGAAACAGCTCGCCGCCGTTGGCCGCGATGCCCGGCGAGCCGCCCGCCGTCACCAGCGCGCCGACATCGACTTTGCGCGCGGTGATGACGCCATTGAACGGCGCCGTCACTTTCTCGTACGACACCAGTTCGGTGAGCCGTGCCACGTTCGCTTGCGCCGCTTGCCATGCCGCGAGCTTCGCGGCGCTGTCGCTGGTCTTTGCGTTCGCGTCCTGTTGCGAGACCGACTGTGTTTGCAGCATCGTTTGCCAGCGCTGCGCCGTGCTGTCCGCGAAGCTGTAATTGGCCTTCGCGTTCGCTTCGTCGGCGCGCGCCTGACGCAGTTGCGCGTCGAGTTCGGGCGTCTGGATATCGGCGAGTGTCTGGCCCGCCTGGACCTTCGCGCCGATATCCGTGTACCAGTGCTGGATGTAGCCGCTCGTGCGTGCGTAGATCGACGCATCGGCGTACGGCATCACGTTGCCCGGCAACAGCAGTTCCTGCGATGCGGGCGCGCGCGTCGGCGTCAACGCGTCGACGCTCAGATAGCGCTGCGCGTCGACCTGCTGCGTGAGGGCCGTGCTGGCGTGCAGCCTCGGCACGATGCCGATCGCGAGCAGCGCGGCAGCGACGGCTGCGAGCGCGACAGGCAGCACGAAGCGCTTCTTGCTGGGCAAAGGCGCGTTGTTGGACAGCGCGAGGTCGGTGCGGGCCGACGGTTCGTGACCGGTCGGCAGATTGGGCGTGGTCATGAAAAGTCCTTACTGAGCGTGTGTGGTCACGTCGGCGGAATCGGCGGAGTCGGCGGAATTAGCGGCACGTGCGGCGCGGCGTTTCGCGAGCCACGCGTGCACCATGCCGAACACGACGGGCACGAACAACAGCGTCGACACCGTGCCGATGGCGAGACCGCCGATCACCGCGCGGCCGAGCGGCGCGTTCTGTTCGCCGCCGTCGCCGAGTCCGAGCGCCATCGGCAGCATGCCGATCAGCATCGCGAGGGCGGTCATCAACACCGGGCGGAAGCGGTTGAAGCCTGCATCGAGCGCGGCGGCCAGCGGCGCCATGCCGTTGGCGAGCGACTCGCGCGCCGTGTTGATGACGAGAATGCTGTTGGCCGTCGCAATGCCGATGCACAGAATCGTGCCCGTCAGCGCGGGGACGCTGAGCGTCGTATGCGTGGCGAACAGCATCCACGCGATGCCCGCCAGCGAACCCGGCAAGCCGCTGACGATGATGAGCGGATCGAGCCACGACTGGAAGTTGACGACCATCAACAGATAGACGAGCGCGATCGCAAACACGAGACCCGCGCCGAGACCCGCGAACGACTCGTTCATCGACTGCACCTGGCCGCGAATCACGATCGACGAGCCGGGCGGCAACTGCGCACGTGCGGCATCGACGAGCTTCGTCACGTCGGTTGCGACGCCGCCCAGATCGCGTCCCTGGGTCGACGCGAAAATGTCGAGCACGGGCTGCACGTTGTAGTGCGACACGACCGCCTGTTGCATGGTGCGCGACATCGTGCCGAGCGTGCCGAGCTGGTTCTGCGGATTGGCGCTCACCTGGTTCGTCGTCAACGGAATGTTGGCGAGCGTTTGCAGCGAGTGAATGTCGTACTGCGGCACTTCCGCCAGCAACGGATAACTGACGCCGTTCTTCGGATCGAGCCAGAAATTCGGCGTGGTCTGCGAACTGCCCGACAGCGCGATCAGCATGTTCTGCGCAACATCCTTCTGCGTGAGGCCCGCCTGCATCGCCTTGGTGCGATCGACATTGACGTCGATGGTCGGTTCGTCGCCGGGCTGCTGGATACGCGCATCGACCAGACCGCGCACGCCGCGCATCTGCGCCAGCAGCTTGTCCGCGACGACGCGGTTCTGATCGAGCTTGTTGCCGACGATCTGCACGTCGATAGGCGCGGGCAGGCCGAAGTTCAGAATCTGGCTGACGATGTCCGCGGGCAGGAACGCGAAGGTGACGCCGGGAAACGATTGAGCGAGCACGTTGCGCAACTGCGCGACGTATTGCGCCGTCGGCTTGTGATCGGGTTTCAGCGTCACCATGATGTCGGCGTCTTCCGGGCCGACCGGGTCCGACGAATCGTAGGTCAGGTTGATGCCGCTCACGGGCACGCCGATGTTGTCGAGCACGGCTGCCTGTTCGGACTTCGGAATCACACTGCGAATCTTCGCTTCGACTTCATCGGTGATGCGCGCTGTCTGCTCGATGCGCGTTCCCGTCGGCGCGCGCAGATGCAGGCGGATTTCGCCCGTATCGACGGCGGGGAAGAAGTCGCGCCCCGCGAACGGAATCAGCGCAAGCGACCCGAAGCACAGCGCAAGATACACGGGGATGAAACGGCGGCGATTCGCAATCCCCCGTTGCAGCACGTTGTGGTAGCCGTGGCGCAGCGCTTCGAAGCGGCGCTCGAAACGGGCCTGAAAGCGCGCGAAGATCGCGAACGGGCCTTTTGCTGCGTGACCGTTCTTCGAAGGCGCGCGCATCAGATACATCGCGAGCGTCGGAATCAGCGTGCGCGAGAAGAAGTACGACGCGCACATCGCGAACACGACGGCTTCCGCCAGCGGCACGAACAGATAGCGCGCGACGCCCGACAGCAGAAACATCGGCACGAACACGATGCAGATCGACAGCGTCGAGACGAAGGTCGGCACGGCGATTTCGCCCGAGCCGTTCAGGATAGCGTCGTGCAGCGGCTCGCCGTTTTCGAGGTGATGCGTGATGTTTTCAATTGCCACGGTCGCGTCGTCGACAAGAATGCCGACCGCGAGCGCAAGGCCGCCCAGCGTCATGATGTTGATGGTCTGCCCAAGGGCAGACAGCGCGATCAGCGAGGTCAGCACGGCAAGCGGAATCGACACCGCGATAATCAGTGTGGCGCGCCAGCTGCCGAGAAACAGCAGGATCATCGCGGCCGTCAGGCACGCGGCGATCAGCGCTTCGCGCACGACGCCCGAAATCGCGGACTTCACGAACACCGACTGATCGGAAAGCGGCGTGATCTTCAGCGCGCTCGGCAGACCGGCGGCGATCTTCGGCAGCATCGCCTTGACCTGCTGGATGATGGTGAGCGTCGATGCGCTGCCCGTCTTTTCGATTTGCAGGAGCGCCGCGCGCTTGCCGTCGCTGCGCACGATGTTCGTCTGCGGCGCATAGCCGTCGATCACATGCGCGACGTCGCGCACATAGACCACGCTGCCGTTGACCGTCTTGATGGGCAGATCGTTGAGCGCGGCGACCGTGCTCGTGCTGCCGTTCATCTCGACGTTGTATTCGCGCGCGCCGATCTTCGCCGTGCCGCCTGGCAGAATCAGGCTCTGCGCGTTGACGGCGTTGACCACGTCGATGGGCGCGAGGCCCTTGGCTTGCAGCGCTTTCGGATCGAGCTCGACCATGATCTGACGGATCTTCCCGCCGTAAGGCAGCGGCACGGCCGCGCCTTGAATCGTGGCGAGCTGCGTGCGGATGAAGCTGTTGCCCAGGTCGTAGAGCGTCTGTTCCGGCAGCGTGTTGCTCGACAGACCCAGTTGCAGCACCGGCACCGTCGATGCGTTGTACGAGATGATGTTCGGCGGCAGCGTGCCTGGTGGCAGCACGCGCAGGATCGACGCGGAGTTCGATGCGGCCTCGGCGATCGCACGGTTGATGTCGGCGCCCGGATGGAAGAAGACCTTCACCACGGATACGCCGTTGAGCGATTGCGACTCGATATGTTCGATATCGTCGACGTCGGTCGTGAGCGCGCGCTCGTAGTTCGACGTGATCCGGTGCGCCATGTCCTCGGCGGAAAAGCCGTTATACGACCAGACGATGCTGACGACCGGGATGTTGATGTTCGGAAAGATATCCGTTGGCGTGCGCAGGATCGCGAGCGGCCCGATGATGAAGAGCAGCACGGCCAGCACGATAAAGGTATACGGCCGCCGCAGGGCCAGTTTGACGATCCACATGAGGTTTCCTCGGACGACGATCTGCCGGTACGCCCAGACGCGAAACGCGCCCGGGCAACGCATGGGATCGCAGTGTGGCGGTGGGGCACTTACCGATTAGTGACTCTGACATTACGAATCCGACATCTAACGCCGAGGATAAAGGGCCGAGGCGCGCCGCGATTTCGTAAATGACCGATTTGTCATCTGAGAGACAGGGTTAGGTCAGCACTGAATGCACACAATGGCGTTAACCCTTTGCAAGCTGCATTGGCCCCCCGCTGCGGACAAAGGGCATTGGGGTCACACCCGCAAGGATGTGGCGCTGGTCGAGGACTCCTCACTTGCAGGTGAACCATCATGAAAGCACTCATTCAGGCCGTAGTCGTTTCGTGTGCGCTGGCTGCGCCGGCACTTTCCTTCGCTCAGGCCCAGCAGGGCGAGGTCACGCGTGCGCAGGTGCGCGAAGACCTGCAACGTGTAGAGGCGGCGGGTTATCGCCCGATTTCCAGAGACGCAACGTATCCGGACGATATCCAGGCAGCGGAAGCGAAGGTCGCGGCGAGCGGGCAGCCGATGGAACATACGGCCGTGGGCGGCGTCGCGCCGAGCGGCACGATGCAGATGGGTTCGCCCAGGTCGACGACGGACGGGAATCCGCAGCCGGTGTTCTTTGGAAATTGAAGTGAAGGCAGCGGGCGCATGGCCCGCCGCCTGCCGTAACGGTCAGCGCATCGCGTAGCCGCCTGTTTGAGGCGGCTCGCGATCGCTCGCTTCAGGCAAGGTTTTCCGTCGTGAACGGCATCGCGTAGACCCGCTTGCCCGTCGCCGCGAAAATCGCGTTCGCGACAGCGGGACCCACGGGCGCGACACCCGGTTCGCCGATGCCCGTCGGCGCTTGCGTCGACGCCACGATGTGCACCTCCACCTTCGGCATCGCATCGATCCGCAGCACGCGGTAGCCGTCGAAGTTGTTCTGCTCGACGCGGCCGTCCTTCAGCGTGATCGCGCCATACAGCGCTGCACCCAGCCCGAAGCCGATACCGCCTTCGATCTGCGCCGCGATCACGTCCGGGTTGATCGCCGTGCCGCAGTCGACCGCGCACACCACCCGGTCGACCTTGACCTTGCCGTCTTTATCCACCGACACCTCGGCGACCTGCGCGACGAACGTCTTGAACGCTTCGGCGACAGCGATGCCGCGTCCCTTGCCGGCCGGCAGAGGCGCATTGCTCCAGCCCGCTTTCTGCGCTGCGAGGTCGAGCACGCCACGCATGCGCGGTTCGTGTTCGAGCAGGTCGCGCCGGAACGTGTAGGGGTCTTTGCCAGCCGCGTGCGCCGCTTCGTCCATGAACGCTTCGACCGCGAACGCCGTGTGCGAACTGCCGACCACCCGCCACCACAGAACGGGCACGCCCGTCTGCATCGTCGACAGTTCGACCGAGATGTTCGGAATCGCATACGCGATGTTCGCGGCGCCTTCCACCGAGGTCCCGTCGATCCCGTTCTTGATCAGCCCCGCGAACGGCGTATCCGCGACGATCGACTGGCCGACGATCCTGTGCTGCCAGCCGACCAGCTTGCCGTCGCGCGTCAGACCGGCGTCGAGCTTATGGAAATACATCGGGCGATACAGGCCGCCGTGGATGTCGTCCTCGCGCGTCCATTGCAGCTTGACGGGCGTTCCGTTCGCGCCGAGCGCCTTCGCGATCGACACGGCTTCGACGATATAGTCCGAGCCGGGATTCGCGCGCCGGCCGAAGCTGCCGCCCGCGTACAGCGTGTGGATGCTGACCTGCTGCGGCTGCAGCCCGGCGACGCGCGCGGCGTTCGCCTGATCGACGGTCTGGAACTGATCGCCCGCCCAGATTTCGCAGCTATTGGCCGTCAGTTTGATGACGGCGTCGAGCGGTTCCATCGGTGCGTGCGCGAGGTACGGAAACTCGTAGCTCGCGGAGAGCTTGCGCGCCGCGCCCTGGATCGCCTTCGACGCATCGCCTTCGGTGCGCGCGGGCAGGCCGGGCTTGTCGGCGGCCTTGCGGTACTCGGCCATGATGTCCGCCGAACTGCGCTTTTCCGCGTGGGCATCGTCCCATTCCACTTTCAGCGCATCGCGGCCTTGCTTCGCGGCCCAGAAGCTCTTCGCGACGACAGCGACGCCGCGCGGTACCTGCACCACGTTCACGACGCCCGGCACCGCCTTGGCTGCCGACGCATCGAATGAGCGCACCGTCGCGCCGAATAGCGGCGGACGCTGCATCACGGCGACGAGCATGCCGGGCAGCGTCACGTCGAGCGTGAACTGCGCGGTGCCGTCGGTTTTCGGCGGCACGTCGACACGCGGCGCCTGGCTGCCGATCAGCCTGAAGTTCTTCGGGTCCTTCAGCGTCGCGTTTTCCGGTACGGGCAATGCGGCGGCCGCCGATGCCAGCGCTCCGTACGTCGCATGCTTGCCGCTCGCGTCGTGATAGACGACGCCGCGTTCCGTGCGCAGTTCGGACGCGGGCACCTTCCACTGCTGCGCCGCCGCCGTGACCAGCATCACGCGCGCAGTCGCGCCCGCCTGGCGCAACTGCGTCCACGAATTGGCCATCGCCGAGCTGCCGCCCGTGCCCTGGATCGTGCCGAACGCGAGATTCGCATAGCGCTTCGCATCGGCGGGCGCGCTTTCGACGCGCACGCGCGACCAGTCCGCGTCGAGCTCTTCCGCGACGATCGTCGCGATGCCCGTGTACGCGCCCTGGCCCATTTCGACGTGCTTCGCGATCACGGTCACGCTGTCGTCGGCGCCGACGCGCAGGAACGCGTTCGGCGCGAAGGTGGCGCCAGGCGTTTCCGCAGCGATCGCGCGCCGCGACGTGCCCGCCCATTCGAAGCCGATCGTGAGCGCAAGGGCCGCCGCCGTGCCGGCGCCCTTCAGGAAGGTGCGCCGCGACGGGCGCTGAACGTCAACGATATCGGTTGTCATCGTTCACGCTCCCATCGCGTCTGCGGCGTCGTGAATCGCCGCGCGAATGCGCGTGTAGGTCGCACAGCGGCAGATGTTGCCGCTCATCGCGGCGTCGATATCGGCGTCGGACGGTTTGGCGTTTTGCGCGAGCAGCGCGGCGGCGGACATGATCTGCCCGGACTGACAGTAGCCGCATTGCGGCACCTGCAGCTTCACCCACGCAGCCTGTACGGCCTTGGCCGGCTTGCCCTGCAATCCTTCGATCGTCGTGATGTGACGGCCTTCGACAGCCGCGAGCGGCGTGATGCAGGAACGGATCGGCTGGCCTTCGAGATGGACCGTGCACGCGCCGCATTGCGCCATCCCGCAGCCGAACTTCGTTCCATGCAGACCGGCGACTTCGCGGATGGCCCAGAGCAGCGGCATATTGGGATCGGCGTCCAGCGTCGTGGACTTGCCGTTGAGAATCAGAGTGGTGGACATCGATGACTCCGAGTAGGTTCGGGTTCTGGTTTTACGCAGTTGCCAATGCGTTCGCGCTTGCCGCATGCGCAGCCATGACGAAGCAGTGGGAACGAGTCGGAGTGTGGCTCAAAGCGGCCGTTTCTGTTGTTCGAAAACTCCGGAAGTCTTGCCTAATCCTGTGGGCGTCGATGAGTCGTCGAAGCGCCCGTGTCAGTCGCGCTGCGGCGGGCGGCGTATATTCGTCTTTGGCGCAAACAGTTTCCGCGCGACGGCCACGATCAGGAGACAGCGATGAACAATCGATGGTGGACATACCCGGTTGCAGCGTTCTGGCTCGCCGCGTTCGCATCGGTCGCGCCCGCGCAACAAACCGGCGCGCCAGGCTCATCGGCGTCCGTCGTCTACGTGTCGGACTTCGAACTCGATGCCGCCGACATCACGCCCGACCAAAGCCGCTTGAGCCGCCCTCGACGCCTCGCGGGCAGCCTCTCGCCGCTGCACCTGACGGAGCAGGACCCGCAGAAGAAATCGCAGGAGCTGGTCGCGAAGATGTCGGAAACGCTGGTCGGCGATTTGCAGCGCGACGGCATCGACGCGCGCCGTCTGCCCGGCGATGCGCCGCTTCCCGCGCAGGGTTGGCTGGTGCGCGGCGTGTTTTTGAGCGTGGACGAAGGCAACCGCGTGCGGCGCGCCGTCGTCGGCTTCGGCGCGGGACAAGGCAAGATCGAACTGGCCGTCGCCATCGATCCATTGCCGAACGAATCGCCCGCGCCGCTTTATCAAACGGTCGAAGGGCAGTCGGACCGGCACGTGCCCGGCGCGATCGTCAAGCTCAATCCCTATGCGGCCGCCGCACGATACGTGATGGCGGGCAACGATCAGCAGGCCGATATCAAACAGGTTGCCGGGCAGGTCGCGGATGCCGTGCAGGCGCGTGTGAAGCCGCGCGCCGCACCGGCGCCACAGCAATGAAGCGCAAGCGGCCAGCGCCGCGCATCAGCTGCTTGCCGGGCTGACTTCGAGGCGCGGCCAGACGAGCGCTTCGAACTGCTCGGGCAGAACCGGCTGCGAGTACAGGAAGCCTTGCGCAAAGTCGCAGCCGACGGACATCAGGAAATCGCGCTGCTCGATGGTTTCGACACCTTCGGCAATCACCTTCAGTCCGAGCTTGTGCGCCAGCACGACCATCGCTTCGCAGAGCGCCTGATTGTCCGCATCGAAGCCGAGGTTCTGAACGAAGGAGCGGTCGATCTTCAGAAAGTCGATCTCGAAGCGCTTCAGATAGGCCAGCGACGAATAGCCCGTTCCGAAGTCGTCGATCGAAATGCGGATGCCTGCGTTGCGGAACGTCATCAGCCTTTCGTCGATCTTCAGGTCGGCGTGCATCAGCAGCCCTTCGGTGATCTCGACGGCAACGCTTTGTCCGGGCATGCCTTCGCGATGCAGATACTCGGACCATTGCGTGCACACCAGATTGTCCTGGCGAATCTGCACGGGCGACACATTGACGCTGATCTGAAACGACGTATGGAAGCGGCTGCGCCAGAGCTTCGCCTGCTGCACGGCCTGCCTGAACACCCAATCGCCGATTGGCACGATGAGGCCCGTGTCTTCGGCCAATGGAATGAAGTCCAGCGGGCTGATCATGCCGCGCTCGGGATGCAGCCAGCGGATCAGCGCCTCGGCCTTGTAGATGTCGCCCGTCGACAGATCGACGATGGGCTGGTAGTAGAGGCGGAACTGATCGCCCGGCAGCGCGGCGCGCAGATCGCTTGTCAGACGCAGGCGCTTTTCCGCCGCGATCTGCAAGTCCTGCGTGAAGTAGCTGAGGCAGTTGCGACCCGCGTTCTTCGCGGCGTACATCGCCTGATCGGCGTTCTTGAACAGGATGTCGAGTTCGCTGGCGTCGTCCGGGTACAGCGTGACGCCGATGCTCGCCGAAATGAACGCTTCGTCCGGGCCGAGCGTGAACGGCTCGGACAGCGTGTCGATGATCGTCCGCGCGATCCGCTCGATGCTGCCAATGTGATCGAGATTCGGCAGGATCACGGTGAACTCGTCGCCGCCAAGACGCGCGACGGTATCGGCTTCACGCACGCACGACCGGATGCGCCGCGCGGCTTCGACCAGCAGCGTGTCGCCCGTATCGTGTCCGAGAGAATCGTTGACTTCCTTGAAGCGGTCCAGATCGATCAGCATCAAGGCCATCCGATGCCCGGAGCGCTGCGCGATCTTCGCTTCCTGTTCGAGACGGTTCTGGAACATCTGGCGGTTCGGCAGTTGCGTCAGCGTGTCGAAGTTGGCCTGCTTCCAGATCGCGGCTTCGAACGCCATCCGGTCCGACAGGTCGCGGCCCACGGCGAGCACCGAATTGACGTTGCCCGACGGATCGATTTCCGGCGTGAGGCGAATATGCGAGCACTGTTCCTGTCCGTCCTTGCTGACCCAGCGCAATTCGAATTGCCCGCTTTTTCCCGTCGAAATCACTTCGCTGATCTTCCGCTCGTAGATCAGCGCGTTCGAGCCACCCGGTATCTCCGAAGGCCGTTTGCCGAGCGCTTCGCCAAGGCTGCGTCCCGCCGACGCGCAAAAAGCCGGGTTCGCATACGTGCGCCGCAGATCGCGGTCGTAGCGCGTGATCGTGTCGGGCGAATTCTCGATCAGCGTGCGCGACTCCAGTTCCCGGCTGACCAGTTCCGCCGTGCGTTCGACGACGGTCTGCTCGAGCGACGCATTGATCTCGTTGATCTTCTGGATCTTCTGCCGGATCGCCCCGCGCATGCGTTCGAAACGCTGCGCGAGTCTGCCCAGTTCGTCCTGCCCGTCGGGATCGACGTGGGCTTCGGCGAGCGCCTGCTCTTCGGCGCCTGCATCGCTGCCCGTGTCGTGCATTTTCCGCACGAGATCCTTCAGCGGCGACGAAATGCTGTGCGAGATGAAGTACGCGAAGAAGATCGACAGCAGAAAGCCCGAAATGCCGACCAGCACGATCTGGTTGCGCACGGATTGCGCCTCGGCCGTCAGCTTCTTCTCCGGAATCGTGCTGACGACGAACCATGTCGTGCCGGGAATACGCGTATAGGCCGCGAAGTAGCCCGCGTGATGCTTGCCTTCGAAGCTGACGAAGCCGTTCGGCTGACCGAGCATCTCCGTGTTGTGCGCGATGCTGTCGATCAGGCCGGGTTCCGCTGTCGCGTCCGCGCTGGCGGGCATGTCGTCGGCGCGCACGATCAGCTTGTTGTTGCTGCTGTCGAGCACATAGATTTCCGTTCCCGTGCCCAGGGCGACGTCGTTGAAGATCGTCGAGAAATGCTCGGGGCGAATCACCAGCACCAGATTGCCGAGACGCCGGTTATTGCTCTTGCCGTTGATCGCGCGGACCATGCCGAGGTTCAGCTGTCCGACGCCGTTGTCGTAGCTGCCCCAGTACGGGCGCCCGTTGCGATCGGGCGCCTGCTTGACGAAGCGCATCACGCCGCGTGTCAGTTGCGCGAATGCCTGCGTGTCCATCACCCGGTGATTCGTGTCGAGCAGATACTTCTCGTTGATGAAATCGACGGACCCGTAGTGATCGAGCAGCAGACGCGTCATGTCGAGACGCGCCTCATTCTGTTCCTTCGCGCTGCCGTTCGCGACCTTCATCAGCGCGGACTGAACCTGATCGGAGAGCACGAGCAGGCTGCTTTCCGTTTCGATCTGCTCCATGCGCAGCACGATATTCCGCGAGACCTGCTTGACGACCTCTTTCGAGAATATCTCGGCCTTCTCCTTGATGGCCGCCGTCGACTCCGCATACGATATGTAGCCCGAAATGAGCACGGGCAACAGCGACAGCAGGATAAACGCAGTGATCAGCCGGTAACGTATTTCGACACGGCGCAGCAGATCCTGCGACAGGAATTCAAGAACGCGTTGCAGTGATCCGATGATCGAGCTCATTTGTAATGCATCTTCGCTTCGTTCTTGACGGACGCATCCAGCAGCTGGGCCGCCTGCCTGGGCGTGATCCGGTTCAACAGGACATCCTGCATCAACCGGTGCAGCCGCTCGATGGAGTTGGACGGAAGCACCGAATAGTACGGGCTCGCCGTGACGGGATAGCGACTGACCACATTGGTGTACTCGACGATCTTCGGGTCACCCGCGATCGCGCCTGTGTTCTGTCTGAACGGCGAGATGTTCTGGCGCTTCGCCTGGAGCATCGCGAAACCCCTGGCGGCGATGAACTCGAGAAAGCGCATGGCGGCAACCTTGTTCGGTGTTTCGCACACGGCAAAGCCCGTTTCGCTGCCGACAATCGGCACGACCCGCTTGCCAGGCGCGTTCCACGGCGGAATGAAAACGCCTGTCTCGAAGGGATTGCCGTGCAGCAACAGACCGGCTGCCCAGCTGCCGTGAATCGCCATCGCGACCTTGCCTTCCTTGAACAGGCGGATGCCGCTGTCGTAGTCCGTCGCCATGAATCCGTCCTGCACGTAGCCGCGTTCCGGCATCAACGCCATTTTGGCAAAGATATCGGCGACGGCGGGCGTGTTCAGATTCAGCGTGCCGTCGTCGATTTTTTTCTTCCACGCCGGGTCGCGCGCCACGACGTTGTTCGCGAAGCCGGCGCTGAACGGACCGTTGCCCAGCATGTTGGGAAACCCGCCGTTCCACATGATCGGCGTGAAGCCCGCGCGCTTGAGCTGCTCGCAGACCGCGAGGAACTCGCGAAAGTTGGTCGGCAGTGTTTTGATTCCTGCCTTCTCGAACATATCCTCGTTGTAGTACATCAGCACCGTCGCGACGCCGCCGGAAATGCCGAATGCCTTCGACTGGTGGCTCGTCCAGTCGCCCTTCAACGGGTCGATCATGTTGTTCCACGCAGCCGTCTGACTGACATCGGCGAGGATGTGCTGGTCTGCCAGTTCAGCCGAGTACGCGTTCGGGTTCACACTGACGAGATCCGGCAGATTGCCCGACGCGACTCGCGGCTTGATGTTCGCCTCGACGGAATTGCCGACCATGAACTGCACGTTCACGCCGATGTCCGGGTTTTCCTTGCTGAATTCAGCGGCGATCTGGAGCATTTCTTCCGGCCAGTCGGGCGCCCAGATCAGCGCGGTAATGATCGTTTTCGCCGGCGCGGCGGTGCCCGGCGAGGCGGAATCCTTCTGGTGACAACCGTACAACGACAAAAAAATCAAAGTCACCAGGCCAGATAGCAGGGAGGCAAGCGCAAGTCGTCGCACGTGAGAATCGCTTTCAGTTTCGGAGTGGATCGGGCGGCACTCAGCAGCGGGATGTCGCACGCCAGGCGCAACGGCGTCGCGACCTGCATCGCAAGAAAACCCGTCGCCGCGCAACGCGTGCGTTCGAAGAACCGGGCGGTATGAGCGACGGAATGGGCGAATCGCCGAACGGCAAACGATTGCCGTCAAACAAGGGCCCGATTAGATGACGCGACGTTGCGGTCGAAACCTGTAAAGAAACGCTTGTAGCGAGTGCGACACGCATATCGGGCCCTGACGGCGGCTAGGAAATCGGGCGAGGCGGTACCTCAATTGCATATCGGCAAGTCAGGTCATTACTTGAGGCGGCCACACGGCCACACGGCCACGCGTCTGCGGGTGGCGCGCGCCTGCCGCGCCTAGCCTCGTGCGTGGCGGGACGCGATTTCCTGCAGGTCGAGATCGTGTTCTATCTCGTGCAACAGGTCGTCGTGAATCTGGCCGCCCCGATGCAGTCGCAACAGTTCCACGCGGCCTGCGGCGATCGCGGCGAGGATGACGTCGTAGTGCGCCCTGCGCGCTTCGAGCGGGAAGCTCGGCGCGTGCTGGAACTCTTCCGTGAGGCGCGCCCGGTAGCTGTACTGTTCGAGCAGCCGCGGATGCAGCACGCTGCCGTCCGGCGCGTAGACGAGCGGCTTGATCGCTTCCAGTTGCGCCGCTTCCAGCCGCGCCCATGCCTGCATCTCGTTCAGATAGGTCGATGCGTGCGTATCGCTTGCCGGTTTGACGAGCCGGATCACGATTCCGATCGTGGTGCCTTGCAGTAGCACCGTAAAGAGAATGACGACGAACGCGGAGAACAGAATCAGATCGCGGCCCGGCATTGTTTCAGGCAGCGAAAGTGCGATCGCCAGTGTTACGACGCCGCGCATGCCGGCCCAACTCACGACGGCAGCGGAACGCCAGTCGGCGGGCGGCGCGGCGCGAGGCGAGATGCGATGCAATACCGCGTTGATCGATTCGAGCGCGACCGTCCACACGCAGCGCGACACGACCACCGTCATCACGGTCGCCATCGCGGCGGGGCCGAGCAGCGCGAGCGCATTGTCGATGCCGCCAAGCCGCTGCATCACGCCGCGCAGTGACAGCCCGATCAGCACGAACACGAGCGCCTCGAACACGAACACGACGACGTGCCAGAACGCCGAGCCCCGCGTCCGCACGGTGGCGGAGAAGACTTCGTGCTGATGCCAGCCGAGCAGCATGCCGCAGGTCACAGTCGAGATGACGCTCGATACGCCGAGCATTTCGCCCGCGATGTAGCTGATCCACGCGGAGATCACCGAAGTCGTGATGATCAGATAGTCGTCATCGAGCAGGCGCAGCAGACACACGACGCCATAGCCGACCACGCATCCGACCACCACGCCGCCTACTGCGAGCCCCGCGAAGCTCAGCACGGCATGCGACGCGCTGAAGGCGCCCGTCAGCGCGGCAGCGACGGCGAAGCGGAACAGCACGAGGCCGGCGGCGTCGTTGAGCAGGCTTTCGCCTTCGAGCAGCACCATCAGGCGGCGCGGCAGCGCGAGCCGTTCGAGCACCGCTTTCGCCGCGACGGCGTCAGGCGGCGAGACGACGGCGCCGAGTGCGAAGCAGGCCGCCCACGGCAGCGACGGCACGACGACATGCACGACGACCCCGACTATCCACGTCGTGAACGCGACTGCGCCGATCGCGTACAGCAGAATGGGCTTCAGATGCCGCTTGAAATCGGTCCAGACGAAGAAGTACGCGCCGTCCATCAGCAATGGCGGCAGGAACACGATCAACACGAGGTCGGGGTCGAGCACGACGGGCGGCAAGCCCGGCACGAACGCCATCGCGGCGCCGCCGACCAGCAACGCGGCCGCGGGTGGCAGCCGCAAGCGCTTCGCGATCAGTTCGAGCGCGATGATCGCAATCAGCGAAAGCAGCACCAGCTTGAATGCCGATACAGCCGACATGACTTCTCCTGTTGAGCATTTGTAGCGGGGACGTTAAAGCGTGAACATCCGGAAATCGAGCGGCGACATATCGAATGCGCGGCGAAACGCGCGATTGAAATCGGACGCGCTGTTGAAGCCGAGACCATACGCGATCTCGATCACCGCCTTGTTCGGATAGCGGCGTAGTTCATCCGCGGCCTGGCTCAGCCGTCGGTTGCGAATATACGTTGCAAGGCCGCCTTCGCTCTCGAACAACCGGTAGAGCGTCGGGCGCGACAGCTGCGAAGCGAGCAGCACGCTTTCGGGCGAAAGATCGGGTTCGTGCAGATTGGCTTCGATGTAGCGCCGCAGGGTGCCGAACACGGCGGCGCGCGCGGCCGCGCGTGCACCGCCCGCGCGGCCCGTCCGCTTGCCGAACGCGGCGGCAATCAGCATGGCGCAGGTTTTCAGCGCGTCGTGAAAGTCGGCGGGATTCGTCGACTGAGCGGTTTGCGACAGCGCGGCGAGATAGCCCGGAATCAGGCGCGCGAGCGGCGAATCGTACTCGATGACATGACCGTGAACCGACTCGGGCTCGGGTAGTACGGGCGCCAGCCATTCGCGCGGCAGGAAGAACGCCAGCAGACGGCAGTCGGTGCGTTCCATGCGCATCGGCTGCCCCATGTCCAGCGCGAGGATGCCGGGCCTGATCTGCGTGGCGACGCGCTTGGGATACATGCCCGTCGTCGTCTCGATCTGGCCATCGACGAGCACATGGAACACGAACTGGCGCGCGCTATCCGTTGAGATTCGCGCGGCGGTGCGCGTTTGCAGGACCGCGTCGGTGCGGCAGTCCATGAAGGCGAGATCCGCGGAGCGATAACTGTCGATGCTCCCCCGAAAGCCGCTCTCGCGCTGACGCTTTGCGACAGGCACATCCAGGATATGCCCGATGCGGTTTCGCCAGGCGAGCAATTGCTGCTGCGGCGACTCGCTGGCGGTGCTGAAGTAGTCGTGAGCCCATGGAAGACGCGTCGGGCCGTCGGTCGGATGCTCGATCTTCAAGGCTGTGGATGAACCCGGATGAGGTGATTCCGATTGCAGGGAGACTGCCTGGACCGCGCTTCGATCATAACGTCGATGTCGGACGAAATTCTACCTGAGGTCAAAGCAACATTACGATCTTGTAATGAGACAAGAGTCTCACTAGAATGAATTGGCGAACGGTGCGAATGCAATCGCGAGGAGGCAATCATGACGCTGACGCCGGTGCAGATGGACGGGAAGATCGAAGAACACTTCGGTTTCGAGAGACGCGACGATGTCGAAGGCGTGCTTGCCACGCTCACGCCGGACGTCGAGCATGACGTCGTCGGCTGGCCGGCGGGGCCGGTGCGCGGCCGCGGTGAAGTGCGGCCGTTCTACGAGGCGCTGTTCGCGGATTTGTCGGAGAGCCGGGTCGAGTGCTTGCGTCGTTTGTACGGAGACGGTTTCGTCGTCGACGAATCGCTGTGGCGCGGCAAGGCGCCGGGGCGGCCATTTGGACTCGAAGGGCGAGGGCGCCCGCTGGAATTTCGCATGTTGCATGTACTCGAGTTCGCGGAAAGCGGACAGATCGCGCGTGAAAACGTATGGGTCGATCTTGCGGCGATCATCCGGCAGTTGCCGCAATCCTGATATGGCCGACGTCACGACCAACGGGCGCGAGAACCAGAAGCGGCGCACGCGCAAGGACTTGTTGCAGGCGGCTTCGCGTTTGATGAAGCAGGGGCGCAAGCCGAGTCTCGAAGAGATCGCGGAGGAAGCGATAGTGTCGCGTGCCACCGCGTATCGCCATTTCCCGAGCATGGATGCGCTGCTGCTGGAAGCGTCGCTCGATGTCGCGACGCCGGATGCGTCGGCGCTGTTCGGGCCGCGCGCATCGGATGATCCCGTGGCGCGGCTCACGCGCGTCGATACGGCGCTTCACGACATGATCCTCGCCAACGAAGCACCGCTGCGGATGATGCTCGCGCATGCGCTGGAGCGCGTGGCGAAGGGCGATACCGACAGTGAGGTTCCGCTGCGGCAGAATCGGCGAACTGCGTTGATCGAGGCGGCGCTGGAACCCGTGCAGGATCAGTTCAAGCCCGCCGCGCTCGAAACCTTGACGCAAGCGCTCGCGCTCGTGATCGGCACCGAGGCGATGGTGGTGTTCAAGGACGTGCTGCAACTCGACGACGCGCGAGCCCGGAAAGTGAAGCGCTGGGCAATTCGCGCGCTGGTGGATGCGGCGAGGCGCGGGCGGGGAGACGGGGCGTGACGACTCCTCGCCCAGCCCTCTATCGACGCAACGGCCTCAATCCCGCCCGCACTTCTTCGGCGAACAGTTGCGGCTGTTCCCACGCCGCGAAATGCCCGCCCTTGTCGAGCCGGTTGTAGTAAATCAGGTTGTGATACGCACGCTCGGTCCAGCTGCGCGGCGCCTGATAGTTCTCGCGAGGAAAGACGCTGACGGCGGCGGGGACGGACACATCGGCGGCGGCGAGGAAGTTGAAATGGGACTCCCAATAGAAGCGCGCCGCGGAGATACCCGTGTTCGTCAGCCAGTAAAGCGTGATGTCGTCGAGCACGTCGTCGAGGGTCAGCGCGCCGGACGATTCTCCATTGACGGCCCGGCCAAACACCGCAGAAGTAAGCGCCGCTGCCGGCTGCTCGTAGCCGTCGCCGTGATCGAGCAGCCACCCGGCCAACCCGATCGGCGAGTCCGAAATGCCATAGAGCGTTTGCGGGCGCGTTCCCATCTCCAGCGCGTAGGCGCGCCGTTTTTTGGCTGCGCTGCTCAACTGCTCGTATGCGTGCTTTTCGTCGTCCGAAAGGCTGGACGGTGGCGGGTCGCCAGCCTGAAGTGCCTTGGCGATCTCGGGCGGAACTGTCGCCGGGAAGTTGACGTGGATGCCCAGCAACTCGGGCGGCGCCTGCTTGCCCATCACGTTCGCGACGACACCGCCGAGGTCGCCGCCCTGAGCCGCGAATCTGTCGTATCCGAGCCGTTTCATCAGCACGACCCACGCGCGCGCCGTGCGTTCCGGGCCCCAGCCTGTGGTGGTCGGCTTGCCGGAAAAACCATAGCCCGGCAACGACGGAATGACGAGATGAAACGCATCCGATGCGCTCCCGCCATGCGCCGTCGGATTGACCAGCGGATCGATGATCTTGAACTGCTCGATCACCGAGCCCGGCCAGCCGTGCGTGACGATCAACGGCATCGCGTTCTCATGCTTCGAGCGGACGTGGATGAAATGAATATCCAGTCCGTCGATCTCGGTCACGAAGTTCGGCAGCGCATTCAGCTTTGCCTCGCACTTGCGCCAGTCATAGCTGGTGGCCCAATGGCGTGCGAGTTCCTGCATCATCGCCAGCTGAACGCCTTGCGTGTTGTCGGCGACCGTCTCACGCTCGGGCCATCGCGTCGCCTTGATGCGTCGACGCAAATCGATCAGTTGCGCGTCGGGCACATGCACGCGAAGCGGACGAATCGCCGACTTGTCGCCTGCCGGCGGCGCGACTGACGTCATCGCCTGATTCGTTTGTGCAAAGGCAAGCTGGCTCAACGAACCTGCGGCGAGAGTGGCTGCGGCGACACCGACAAAGCGTCGACGCGACGGCGATGAAGGAGGAAGGTGGTCTGACATAAGAACTCCGATTGGCTTTGCGCCAATGATTCCAGGTGATGGCCGCGTGGTCGCACGCGCCATCGGACGCACGATCCGGACGCAGTGCACGTCCGGCGAGAGCGCATTGGAACGCGCGGATGTATCGCGCGTGTTTTCTGAAACGATGCCTGTGTAGCTGCAAGTACCCACTTGCACTCAGCGGATACTTTGCGCCACGCGGATCGAACGTGCTTCGTGTTGCACATACAACATCAGCGACGCAACAATCAGCCGCCTCGATGCGGCAACTCGCCCGCGATGCCCATCAGCGCGTTTGCACCCGCTTCGCCAAGCAGCGACTGGGCCTTCGATTGCGCCGCCGACCACGCGGACGCGGCGTCGTGCAACAAGGCCTTGCCTTGCGCCGTGAGCGAAAGAGGGCGGCTGCGGCCGTCGTCGCCAGGCATGCCTTCGACGACCCATTCCTGCGCGATCAGCGGCTGAAGATTGCGCGTGAGCGTCGAGCGGTCGTGATGGTTTTTGCGCCCGAGCGTGGCACGGCTGAGCGGTCCGAATTCCATGATCAGCACCAGCAGCGTGAATTGCGAAGCGTTGACGCCGAAGGGCCTCAACGCTTCGTCATAGATCGCCGTCAGTACTCTTGAGATCTGCCGAGTGCGCGTGAGCAGGCAGCTTTGCGCGATCTTCCGGCTGACATTGGAAGAGGCGTCGCGCCGATGGTCCGAAGTCATCGTCGATGCTCGTGTTGCATATGCAATATCGCGGGAAAGGCAGTGCTGGCACTGCCCTTCTTCGTACGGCTTAAACGAGCGTGATGGTGACGCCGATGTTGCCGCGCGTCGCCTTCGAGTACGGGCAGGTCTGATGCGCACGGTCGACCACTTCCTGGGCCACATCGCGCGGCAGGCCGGGCAGGCTCACGGTCAGACGTGCCTGAATGAAATATGCGTTGTCGGTGGTGCCGAGATCGATTTCGGCATCGACGCTGGTGTCGGCCGGCAGCGAAATCTTCAGCGCGCGCGCAGCGCCGCCCATCGCACCAATGAAACATGCCGACCAGCCGGCGCCGAGCAGTTGCTCGGGGTTCGTGCCTGTGCCATTGCCACCCGGCGTCGATAGCTTGATATCGAGGCGACCGTCGGAACTAAGCGCGGCACCTTCGCGGCCGCCCGTCGTGTGAACCTTGCCTGTGTACAGTACGTTGTCGATACGTGTCATGGTGCGTGCTCCGTTGAGTAGGTGAGGGGCAAACAATCGATGACCGTATTGAAGCGTGCGGATGTATCTCGCTTGTGTCGTGGGAAGGGACGTGTGTATGCGTATGTATCCGCTGCTGCGGTGGATACATTGCGCTACAAAAGAGCGGGTCGGGTCGGCATGGCGCCGCGTCCCGCCTTGCGCGCTTCGTCGAGCATGAACTCGATGAACCGTGACGTCGCGCGTGTATGGTGAAGATTCGGCATATACAGCATGTACATATTCGTGCCGAAGATGCTGAGCCGCCACGGGTCGAGCGCCGTGACGACGTCGCCGCGCCGGATGTCGTCGTGCACCACGTAATCCGGAACGAGTCCGACGCCGAGCCCGGCGAGAATCGCGTCGCGCAGAAACAGGAAGTTCTCGGAGATGAGGCCGGGTTCCAGCAACACCTCATGCCGTTCGTCGCGCAGATACGCGGCGACGCGCAGTTGCCGGCCCACTACGGCGGACGTGATGATCGGCGCGGTACGAAGGTCGTCGAGTTCCACCGGCATGCCGCGTTGCGCGGCATACGCGGACGATGCGCACGCAACCCATCTCACCGGCCCCATATCGCGCGCGACGAGATTTTGCGGCGGCTCCGACATCACGCGCACGGCAATGTCCACTTCGTCGCGCAACAGGTCTTCGACACGATTCTCAAACATCACGTCGAGCACGATGCCGGGATATTCGCGCTTGAAGTCGATCAGCCACGCCGACATCACCAGTTGCCCGTAGCCGCTCGGCACCGACAGGCGCACGCGGCCTTGCAGGCTTTCGCCGAGCGTCGATACCGATTCCTTCGCGGCCAGCAGCGAATTGCGGATCGCGCGGCCGTGCTCGTACAGCTTCAGCCCGATCTCGGTCGGCTCGACGCGGCGCGTCGTGCGCCGGACCAGTTGCAAGCCGATCGACTTTTCGAACTGGTTGAGGTGGTAGCTGACGTTGGCGCGGGTCATCTTGAGCCGGCGCGCAGCCTCGCTGAGATTGCCGGCATCGATGATCTCGACCAGCAGCGTGAGCGCGTTGAGGTCCACGGCGGCCCTACTGTCAAAGAATATTTGACACTCTGTCAATTGGCGATGCGATTGTCAATTCCGTTTGTCCCCAAGACAATCCCGAATCGCATGGCAATTCCGCTGACACGCAGCACGAGGAGACAAATCGCATGACGCCGACCGCCGCCCCCGCATTGCCGGTGACCCATGAGCTACGCGGCAATATCCTGCTCGTCACCGTCGACAATCCGCCCGTCAACGCCCTGGGCGTGGACGTCCGGCGCGGCCTCGTCGCGGCAATCGACGTCGCGGAAGCGAATCCGGCCGTGCGCGCGGTGCTGATCGTCGGCGCGGGCCGCAATTTCATCGCGGGCGCCGACATCCGCGAATTCGGCAAGCCGCCGCAAATGCCGACGCTGCCCGACGTATGCAACCGTCTCGAGACCTGCGGCAAGCCGGTCGTCGTCGCAATTCATGGCGCGGCGCTCGGCGGCGGACTCGAGATTGCGCTGGCCTCGCACTATCGAATCGCGGTGGCGGGCGCGAAGCTCGGTTTGCCTGAGGTGCTTCTCGGCCTGCTGCCCGGCGCAGGCGGCACGCAGCGCGCGCCGCGTCTGATCGGCGCCGGGGCGGCCTTGCCGTTGATGCTGAGCGGCAAGCCAATCGGCGAGCAGGAAGCGCTGAAGATCGGGCTTATCGATCGCGTCGGCCAGAGCGATGACGTGCTCGCCGAGGGGCTTGCGTATGTGCAGCAACTGCTCGTCGACCATGCGCCCGTGCGGCGCACGCGCGATGCGCAAGCGCTCGCGGACCAGGCGACAAGTACAGCCGCCGTGACCGCCGCGCGCGCCGACACCGCGAAGAAATCGCGCGGCCTGCTGTCGCCGCTGAAGATCGTCGATTGCGTCGAGGCCGCGCTGAACCTGCCGTTCGACGAAGGCATGCGCTTCGAGCGCAAGCAGTTTCTCGAATGCCTCGATAGCCCTCAGCGCGCGGCGCTCGTCCACGCGTTCCATGCGGAAAGGGAAGTGCAGAAGGCGCCTGAAACGCGCCGCGCGCAGCCGAGGCCGATCGGGTCGGCAGGCGTAGTGGGCGGCGGCACGATGGGCGCGGGCATCGCCGTCGCGTTGCTCGACGCGGGCTTGCCCGTGACGATGATCGAGCGCGACGACGAATCGCTGGCTCGCGGCCGCGCGCATGTCGAAAAGGTCTACGACGGTCTGATCGCGAAAGGACGCCTGACCAGTGATGCGAAGGCGAAGAAGCTGGCTCGCTTCATCGGCAGCACGTCGTACGACGCACTCGCCGATGTCGACATCGTGATCGAAGCCGTGTTCGAAGACATGGCCGTGAAGCAGGCGGTGTTCGCGGAACTCGACCGCGTGTGCAAGCAAGGTGCCGTGCTCGCGACCAACACGTCGTATCTCGACATCGACGCGATCGCAGCCAGCATCTCGCGGCCACAGGATGTGATCGGGCTGCACTTCTTCTCGCCCGCGCACATCATGAAGCTGCTGGAAGTCGTCGTGCCCGCGCGCGTGAGCGCCGACGTCGTCGCGACCGCATTCGATCTGGCGAAGAAGCTGCGCAAGGTGCCCGTGCGCGCGGGCGTGTGCGACGGCTTTATCGGCAACCGGATGCTCGCGGTGTATCGCGCGGCGGCCGACCATCTGATGGAAGACGGCGCGTCGCCGTATCAGATCGACAAGGCCGTGCGTGAATTCGGTTTTCCGATGGGACCGTATCAGGTGATCGATCTTGCTGGTGGCGACATCGGCTGGGCGTCGCGCAAGCGCCGCGCTGCGACGCGCAATCCCGACGCGCGTTACGTGCAGATTCCCGATCGTCTTTGCGAGCGCGGCTGGTTCGGCCAGAAGACGAAGCGCGGTTTCTACCGGTATGACGAAGGCAAGCGCACTGGTGTGCCCGATCCGGAAGTGGAAGCGATCATCGTCGCGGAGCGCGAGCGTGCGGGCGTCACGCCGCGCACGTTCAGCGACGAGCAGATCGTGCGTCGCTACCTGGCCGCGATGATCAACGAAGGCGCGAACGTGATTCACGAGCGCATTGCGCTGCGGCCGCTCGATGTCGATGTGACATTGATCAACGGCTTCGGGTTTCCGGCGCATCGCGGTGGTCCGATGCATTACGCGGATACGATCGGTCTGCCTGCGTTGCTCGCGGATATCCGCGAGTTCGAGAAACAGGATCCGCTGTTCTGGAAGCCCTCGCCGTTGCTGGTGGAACTGGTCGAGCGTGGGGAGACGTTGGCGAGCTTGAATCAGTCTGCGTAACTCGAAATCCAACTCGGGCGACGCTTGTTAAAGATAGTCAAATCTGCCAATTCAACGTTGAAGCATTCCAATTGACGTCCCAGAATGAAATCGCGGTGACCGTACCGCGAGTGGCAAGTTAAAGCCGCAGCAACCGCGCTGCGGCTTTTTTTTCGCCATGAATGGCATTGGCTTAGCCGCTATTGCGCGGCAGTGAGTCTCGGACCTGGCCGCGATGGTTGCGTCAATTCTTGCTGACCTTTGCGCTGATCCGAAACCGCTTCGATGCCCTGTCGCGTGACATCTTCGAGAAAGAGTAGCCGCGCGCGGAAATATTCGGCGCGCAATTGTGCGTCCATGACCTGTTGTTCGGCGCGGAACAATTCCATGCGCAATTCATGAAGCGCGCGTTCGGCCTGTTTTTCGGGAGTCGGAGCGTGGCGTGCTGCCCAGTTTGCAATCCACATCAGCATGATGAACCCCTCGCATTTCAGCTGGCATTGCTCAAGCTGCGATTCGTTGCAGCGCCTTTTCATCTACCACCTTGCACGGCTGGCACATCGGCAGACTACCAAAATGGCGCGAGCCAGTTTGCCAAATAATGTTAGTTAAATTTCCCGTCGCATGAAGTGCATTTTTAATGCCTTCCCTTTCAAGCGTTTTCATGACTTGACAATTGCTAAAAGTTTTCAGGCGATGAATCTCATATAGTACGGACACGGTTTCGATCGAGCCGGTCAGAATTCAAAAGGCAGCAATCAGGGAGAATCGGCGCTTCACATTCCTTCATGGAATGATGAATGAGAGGCTTACAAAGTCTTGCATGCCAATTTACAAATCGAACGGGGTGAAGTACGACAGCAGCATGACAGCGGGAGGAGACCAACCAGCAACCTCCTGGCAGGGCGCGCACCACGATCTGACAATCTTTAAATGATTTTATTGCGCCCTCTTTTTATACTGTCCCTCTCAATTGTTGAAAAACGTTGATGCCGGATGGCGATTCGCGGGCAAACGGGGTAAGTCGGCGCAGTGGATCTGAATCGTCGTTGCATATCGAGGGATCGGATGTTTTTCAGACCAGGCACCACGCGGATTCCGTTCAAGACGGGCAAACGCACGCGCAAACGCAGCGGCTATCCGCAGCGGATCGAACTCGATCCTGCGAGCGATTCGCACGCGCGCGCGGCCACCGAGGCGTATGCGGATTCGTGTGCGTCCGAGATGCCGTGGCTGGCCGAATGGCTGCGCGATTCCGCGGCAGGCGGCAATACGGGGCTGACGCATTGCGCATCGACGGTTCGCCGCGTGTTCGGCCTCGCGCAAGAGTGGGCGGCGCGCGAGCCGGACTACGCGCACGCTGCCTGGGAGCACGTGCGGCTTCATCTCGAGGCGGCGCTGACCGCGCATCTGCGGTCGAAAGATAACGGTGATGATGACGTGGTGGCCTTGAACGGCGCGCAAGCGTAGGCGCGACAGCCGGCATGGCGATCGCGCCGGCCTGTCCACGGAGCGAGCCCAGCCGCGCTTGCTCTGTTGGCCCGATGAATGATTTCGCGTGCGGGGATCTATGAGAATTGCAGTCCTGGACGATGACGTGGCGCAAGCCGATCTGGTCTGCCAGTCGCTGGCCGTCGATGGCCACGATTGCCATGCGTTCGCCGAAGGCCGCGCGCTCGTCAAGCATCTGCGCCGTCAAACGTTCGACCTGCTGGTGCTCGACTGGAACGTGCCCGACATGTCGGGCGAAGAGGTGCTGCACTGGGTGCGTCAGAGCCTGTCCGATCGTCTGCCCGTGCTGTTCATGACGAGCCGCAGCCGCGAAACGGATATCGCATCGATGCTGAACAAGGGCGCGGACGACTACGTCGTGAAGCCCGTTGCAACGGGCGTGTTGCTTGCCCGCGTGCGATCGCTGCTGCGCCGCGCCTATCAACTCAACCAGATGGCGACAAAAGAAAGCTTCGGGGAATTCGAGTTCGAGCTGGGATCGAAACAGGTCGTCGCGCGCGGCACGTCCGTCACGCTGACGCAAAAAGAGTTCGAACTCGCGCTGCTGTTGTTCCGGCATCTGAGCCAGCCGTTGTCGCGCGCGCATATTCTCGAAGCGATCTGGCGTCAGGACGTCGACATTCCATCGCGCACCATGGACACCCACGTGTCGATGCTGCGCGCCAAGCTCGGCCTGCGCCCTGAACACGGCTATCGCTTGACTCCCATCTATGGCTACGGCTACCGGCTGGAACGGATCGAAAAGGGGGATGCGTGACGGTGGCTGTAACGTGGGCGGCGCGGCGCGCTTTCGGCATCATCGCGTGTCTGGTCGCGGCGTCGAGCCTGCTGCCTGCCAGTTCAAACGCGCAGTCATCCAATGCACATGCAACGCCGGCAACGGCGATCTACATGACGCGGCCCGGCGACACGCTGTACGACGTCGCCGATCGCTATCTGCGCGATCCGCGCGACTGGGCCGTATTGCGCAAGCTCAATCATGTCGCCGATCCGCTGCATCTTCGGCCCGGCGCGCAGTTGCGTTTGCCCGTCGCGCTTCTGAAGCAGGAGCCTCGTTCGGCGCGCGTGGTCGCCGTCAGTGGTCCAGCCTCACATGCATTCAGGCAGAATCCGTTCGCGCCCGTCACGCTTGGCATGGTGCTCGTCGAAGGCGACCGTCTGCAGACGGGGCACAACGGCTTCGTCACGCTGGAACTCGATGACGGCTCGCATGTGTCCGTGCCGCAGGACAGCACGATCGCAATCGGCGCGCTACGGCAGACCGTGCTGACGGGCGCGAAAGATCGCGTGATCGATCTGAAGCGGGGCGAGGTCGACAGCGAGGTCGACCACGCGACGAAGAAGGACGATCGCTTCCAGATCCGCTCACCGTCCGTGGTGGCGGGCGTGCGCGGCACGCGCTTTCGCGTGAGCTACGACGGCGACGAACAATCGACCGCCGTCGCCGTGCTCGACGGCGCGGTCGGCGTCGATGCGGCGCGCATGCCGCCGCGCGCACCGGGCGTGCCGTTGCAGGCATCGACGCAACTGATTGGCGCGCATTTCGGCAGTGTCACGCGTTCGACGGGCGGCGTCGGCGCACCGGTGGCCTTGCTGCCCGCGCCCGCACTCGCGGACCCGGGCAAGGTGCAGGACGACAAGGAGATCGCCTTCGATCTCGTGCCCGCCGCGAACGCCCGCGCTTACCGCGTGCAGATCGCGCGTGACGCCGATCTGTTCGACCTGATCCGCGACCAGCGCGTGAACCTGCCGCACGCAACGTTCGCCGACTTGCCTGACGGCAACTACTTCGTGCGCATTGCATCGATCGACGGCATGGGACTCGAAGGCTTGCCGCAAACCTACGCGTTCGAGCGCCGGCAGTTTGGACTCGATGTCTCCGCCGGGCCGCCTGCCGGCAGCCGTGACTTCGAGTTCCGCTGGCTTGCGAGCCGCACGGGTGTCGAGACCCGCTTCCGCTTCGTGCTGGCGACGACGGCCGATCTGCGCGAGCCGCTGGTCGATCGCACGGATCTCGCGGCGGGGCAGATCGTGGTCTCCGATCTGCCGCCGGGCGTCTACTACTGGACCGTGATCGCCGAGCAGTTCGACAACGGCCGGCTCTACCAGAAGGGCAGCGCGATCCGCTCATTTACACTGGCACGGTGATGACCACCAGCGGCCCGCGCATGAGTTTCGATCCGCGCATACGTCTTGGGCGGCCAGTCGGGCGCCGCTTCCTGTTCGAATGGCTGCGCATCGGCTGCCTCGGCATCCTGGTGATTCTGGCCGGCTCGCTCGGCAGGCTGACGGCGAGCGTCGATCATCTCGTCTACGACGGCTTCCTGCGCTTGCGCGCGCAACCGGTGCTGCCCGATATCGCCGTCGTCGAAATCGACAATGCGAGCATTGCGCGGCTCGGCCGTTGGCCCTGGCCGCGCGCCGTGCATGCGCAACTGCTCAATGAAATCGCGAAGGCCCAGCCGGCGGCCGTGGTCTACGACGTGCTGTTCACCGAGCCCGCGCCAGACGACGCGCAACTGGCACGCGCGATCGCCGCGACGCCGACGTATCTGCCGATTCTCCTGTCTCCCGAAGATGCCAACGGCGAGCGTGTCGCCGTCAAGCCGGTCGAGCCGCTCGCGAGCGCCGCTGCGGGACTCGGCCACATCAATCTCGAAGTGGATGCCGACGGCATCGTGCGCAGTGTCGCGCTGTTCGAAGGCGACGCGCAGATGCGCTGGCCGCAATTGATGGTGCCCGTATGGCGCGCGATCAAGGGCGGCGCGGTGAGGCTGCCGCATGCCGCGAGCGCCGTCGCGGAAGTGCCCGACCGCACCACCATGAAGGGCAATGACGAAGAACGCGTGCTGATTCCGTTCAGCCCGCTCGCGCAGACGTATCCGAAGGTGTCGTTCGCGAGCGTCCTTGCGGGCGAGGTGCCGCGCGACTCGCTGCGCGGCAAGATCGTGCTGATCGGCGTGACGGCCTCGGGACTCTACGACAGGTTTTCGACGCCTGTGTCCGGCCGGCTCGGGCCGCTGCCCGGCGTCTACATTCACGCGAACGTGCTCGATACGCTCGTGACGGGCCGCGCCATCGATCCCGTCAACGGATTGTGGGTGTTCGCTGTGTCGCTGGTGCCGCTCGGCGTGCTGCTCGCGGGCCTGCTCGTGCTGTCGCCGCTGCGGTCGCTGCTGATGACGGTCGTGCTGTGCGCATCGATGCTGGGTCTCAGCGCGGCGCTGCTGTACGGCATGCGGCTGTGGATGTCGCCCGTGCCCGCGATCGTCGGACTGGCTGCCGCCTATCCGATCTGGAACTGGCGGCGGCTCGAAATGACGATGTCGTATCTGCGCAAGGAACTGCAGCGCCTTGCTGACGAGCCGTATCTGTTGCCCGAAGCGCCGCAACGCAGCCGCGAATTTCGCGGCGACGCGCTCGCCCAGCAGATGGCGCTGATGGCGCAGGCGGCGCGGCGCGTGCAGGACATGAAGCGCTTCGTGTGGAACAGCCTCGATAGCGTGCCGGAGCCGATTCTCGTCAGCGACGTGCACGGTGTCGTGCTGATTGCGAACCACGCGGCGAAGACGTATTTCGAGCGGCTCGGCGCGGCGACACCCGAAGGCATGCAACTGCGCCACGTGCTCGGTGAACTCGCGTTCATGAAGGCGATCGGTTCCCACGCGGAGGCCGATGCGCTCGGACGCGCGCATTGGCCCGCACTGCTCGATCCCGGCCGCATCGCGTTCACGGAGATGATGGAGCGGGGCATCGAGGTGCGCGATCGCAGCCAGCGCGATCATCTGTTGCGTTATGCGAAGTGCACCGATGCGCAAGGCGCGGTGATCGGATGGATTGCGGGCCTGGTCGATGTGACGGCCGTGCATGCGGCCGAACGGCTGCGTGAAGATGCGCTGCGTCTGCTGTCGCACGATATGCGCTCGCCGCAGGCATCGATTCTTGCGCTCGTCGAACTCGAACGCGCGCGCACGCCCGACTCCGAACGTCTGCGCGAATTGCTGAACCGCGTCGAGCGATACGCGCAGCGGGCCTTGATGCTCGCCGACGATTTCGTGCAACTGGCGCGCGCCGAATCGCAGGCTTATACGTTCGAACCCGTGAGTCTCGTCGAACTCGTGATCGACGCAAGCGACGAAGTGTGGCCGCAGGCACAAGCGAGGCACATTCGCCTCGAAGCCGCGTACGACGAACAGGGCGACGGCCACTGGATCAACGCGGACCGCTCGCTGATGACGCGCGCGCTCGTCAATATTCTGAACAACGCAGTGAAATATAGTCCGTCCGAAACGCGTATTACGTGCACGGTCGCGCAGGATACGCCTGCGTCGGGCGAATGGCCGGCGCGCGTGCGCTGCACGGTCCGCGACGAAGGCTACGGGATGTCGGCCGAAAACCAGGCGCATCTGTTCGAGCGGTTTCAGCGCTTTCACGAAGTCGAACGGCCCGAGGCCACGGGGACGGGGCTCGGCATGGCGTTCGTGAAGGCGGTCGTGACGCGGCACGGCGGCGACGTGCACGTGGAAAGCGCGCTCGGGCAGGGCACGGCGTTCACGATCACGCTGCCCGCGCTCGATGAGACGAACGCCTGAATAACCCGGGCGCGCCATGCGCACATGAATCTGTATTCGATCGAAGCGAGAAGAACGTGAAGAAGACGCTAGGTGGTGCCGCTGTCGTTGTCGCGAGCGTGGCGGGTCTCGCAGGATGCGCGGGCGTGACGACGGACGTTCAGGTGTCGGGAACGCCCGTCGTGCTGCAGGGCGAGCGCACCTATGCGATCGTGCAGACGCCGTCGCAGGAAGCGGGCGCCGCCCGCGAGCAGTACGAGGCGCTGATTCACAGCGAACTGGGCAATTACGGGCTGGTCGATCGATCGGCGGAGCGCGCCAGCTATATGCTCTCGCTCGCGTACGATACGCGGCCGGCCGCCGTCGGCGTGATCGCGGGCGACTGCGCGGATTCAGCCTGCAATGGCGTCGCGAAGCCCGGCTTCTCGCTGTTCGGGCGCGAGTATCAGCATTCGATGACCTTGCGCCTCTTCGACGCCGCGACCGGCAAGGAAGTCTACAAGGTCATCGCGACGAGCCGCGACCGCAATGCCGATGTGCTGCATCCCATACCGTGGCTCGTCAAAAGCGCGTTTGCGCAGTTTCCGTTTGCCGGATATGGAAGCTGGCGCGTGAAGCTGCGCAACGGCGAAGCGGCGCGTGGGCCCGAAGTGGTCACGGTGAAACAGATCGACAGGTGACGTGCACCGGCGCTCACGTCTGAGGCTTGTTCCTGAACGCCGCCTCGCCCGCATCCGACACCTCGACCCACTTCCTGTCGGGCGGCGCGTCGTCGACATAGCTGTCGTGCCAGTTCCACCACTTGTAGGTCGGCGTCTGCGGATAGCCTTCGGGTGAATCTTCCCAGACCTCTTGCCGGCCAAGCGGTGTGATGTCGAGATAGTTCCACGTGCCGCCCATCTGCTCGTCGCCGCGATTGTTGATGAAGTAGGTGCGGAAAATCCGGTTGCCGTCGCGATAGAACACGTTCGTGCCGTGCCATTCGCCGACGCCGAAGTCGGTGTCGAAGCTATCCGTGATCGTGAACCAGGGGATCTGCCAGCCCATGCGCGCCTTCAACCGGGCGATGTCCGCTTGAGGCGCGCGCGAAACGAATACGAGCGTCGTATCGCGGGCGTTCAGGTGGGCGACATGGGCGACCTGGTCGGCCACCATCGAGCAGCCGCGGCACGCATGCTCCGGCCAGCCGAACACGCCCGGTTCATAGAACGCGCGATACACGATCAGTTGACGCCGCCCGTCGAACAGATCGGCCAGACTGAGCTTGCCCGATGGTCCCTCGAATGCGTAGGACTTGTCGACGGCCATCCACGGCATGCGGCGGCGCTCTGCCGCGAGCGCGTCGCGGGCGCGCGTGTGGGCTTTTTCCTTCACGAGCAACTGCTCGCGCGCGGTTTCCCATTCCTGCGGCGTTACGACGGGCGGTGTGCGCATCGCCCGTTGTCCGCTGTTGCTTCCGTTTTCGTCCGATGTAGTCATGGCGCTTGCGACCTCCTGATTTGAACGCGTTGCCGCGCCTCGGGGATGAGGCGCGGCTTCGGTGGTTGTTCATCGCGCGTTGCTTGCCGTGAGACAGTCTGGACCCGGAAAGCGGACGCTGGGAGTAACAAGTTTGGCGATATTCCGTCGGAATCGTGGGTCGCAACGGCCGTGCCCGCTTCCGCTGGCGCCTCGCTTACGCGCCTTGCTGCGAACAGGTCCGGAGAATGCGGCGCGCGCTCATGGCTCGCCAGTAGGTCAGGAAGCGGCCACCGAACATGCCTGCGACGGCGCCCGATACAGCTGCACTGATCAACATATACGTGCCGAGCGACGCGAGACTGGTTGCCGTCGCCAATTCGACGCCGAGCCAGAACTTGGTTGCGAAGGTGATGACGATCAGCGCCAGCGGCAGCATCGAACCGGGCAGCATCACGGTGTTCGCAATCGGATCGACGATGAAGCGCGTACGGCTCGCCATGAACACGCCAGCCGCGACGCCCACCAGCGCGGCGACTACCCAGACGATCGCATCGGCCCAACCCGTCAGCGGGTCGGTTACCAGGTGCGCAATGCCCCAGACCGTGAAGACGAGCGGCACGATGGCGAGGCGGGAAAGCGGCGCGGTGCCGCTGTTCATGGCCTTGAACCCGCGCGAAAGCAGGTAGGCGAGCAGTACCCAAACCCAGATGGGCGTGCCGTGGATGATGGCTGCGAGCGACATGATGTTCTCCTTCAGACGAATGCGTCAGACGAAATGGTTTCGGATCGGTGATGACGGACTGCACTTCGAATGATCTGCATCGTATCGGCGGGGAATTAGCGAAGAATGAGGGCGCATGCTTCGGGCGGAATCAGGCAAAAAGCGGCGGCGCGATAAAAAATCTCTCGAACGTCGGCTGTATCGACTGGATTTTGCGGGAACGGGCGGGCTGCAAATTTTGGCGATCAGGGCGCGCGAATACGATCGATACAGCCTTGCAAAGCAGCCCCAAGGCGAAACCGGATGGCGAAAACCTCCATCCCCGAGCGCGAGCCCACTCTTCAAGCTGACAACCATGCAAACACTTCGACCCCTATCGCTCCTGATGCTCACCGCGCTGGCATTGCAGCCGCTTGCGGCGCATGCGGATCTCACCGTGAAGATCGGACAGGTTTCGCCTTTGACGGGCGAGCTGTCGCACATCGGCAAGGATGACGAAAACGGCGTGCGCCTCGCGATCGAGGATCTGAACAGCCGCAAGATTCGCATCAATGGGCAAAGCGTGACGTTCGTCCTCGATTCGCAGGACGATGCGGCCGATCCGAAAACGGCCGTAACCGTTGCGCAGAAGCTGATCGACGACGGCGTGGCGGGCGTCGTCGGGCACGCGAACTCGGGCACGTCGATTCCGGCATCGAAAATCTATTCGGACGCGGGGGTGCCGATGATCACCGAGTCCGCCACCAATCCGAAACTGACGCAGCAAGGCTTCACCAACGTGTTTCGCATGGTGGCCAACGACGTGAGACAAGGCACGGTGATCGGCACTTATCTGGTTCGCGATCTCGGCGCGCGCAAAATCGCGATCGTCGACGACCGCACGGCATACGGGCAAGGTCTTGCCGACGAAGTCGAAAAGGCCGTCAAGGCGGCGGGCGGCAACGTGGTCGCGCGCGAATACGGCACCGACAAGACGACCAACTGGATGGCGATACTCACGACCATCAAGAGCCGTCAACCGGACGGCATCGCGTTCACGGGCGGCGACACGCAGGCCGCCGCATTCGTGCAGCAGGCGCAGAAGCTCGGGCTGAAGGTCAAGTTCGTTGCAGGCGATGAAGCGTGCACGCCGCAGTTCATCAAGCTGGCGGGCGCGTCGATGAGCAGCGACACGTACTGCACGCTGGCAGGCGTGCCGCCCGCCAAGATGCCGCAAGGGCCGGAGTTCTTCAAACGCTATGAACAGCGCTTCGGCGTGCCCGTGCAGTTATACGCGCCGTATGCGTACGACGCGGTGATCGCGATTGCGAATGCGATGCAGGCGGCGGGATCGACGGATCCGAAAGCCTATCTGCCGAAGCTGCGCGCGGCGAAGCTCGACGGCGTGACGGGGCCGATCCAGTTCGACGACAAAGGCGATATCCGTAACGGCGCGATCACTGTCCGGCAGTTCGATCAGGGCAACTGGACCGACCGCACTGTCGTACGGTGAGGCGTCATTCGTCGACGATATCGACAGGCACGCCCAGGCCCACTTTCACGCGGCTCATGCTCACCAGCGTCTTGAAGCGCTTGACGTTGTTGTTGGAAAAGAAGAGTTGCCGCGTGAGTTCGGTGTACTGGTCCATGTTGCGCACCGTCATGACGAGCACGAAGTCCCATTCGCCCGCGACGTAGTAGCACTGCTGGATCTGCGGACACTGCGCGAAGGTGCGTTTCATTGCGTCGAGCAGATCGATCTGCTCGCTCTCGACTTCGACGTTCGCGACGATGGTCAGCGGGTAATCCACTTTCTCGGGCGCGACGATCGCCGCGTATCGGTCGATCACGCCTTCGTCCGCGAGACGGCGCAATCTGCGGTTGACGGCGGCCGTCGACAGATTGACGCGCACGCCGAGTTCGGTCTGGGGAATCTGCGCATCGCGCTGGACTTCCATCAGAAGCTTGCGATCGAAGTTGTCGAGTTGAGTCGCCATGGTTTCGCGTTGGAGCCGTTATGTGAGAGATATTTTTGCACGATAACGCCAAACTTCGAGACTTTATTGATGGTGTTGCGCAATATCATTTCATCAGGGCTTTGCGCATAAGCACGCCGAGTTTTGATCAACGGACCGTCGAAGCGGTCCGATTTCTGGAGCAACAACGGATGCTGATCTCCAATCCCCGCGCCATTCACGTCGCCTACCCGGATACGCTGCGGACCATTCTCAATGTCGAGTCGGCGGATCAAAGCCGCGCATGGCTGTCGGTCTGGAACCTCATCAGCCAGCAGGCCACGCCATTGTGGGAACTGCCGGATGCGGCATCACAACTGGGCATCGCGGGTCTGTGCGTCAAGGACGAGTCGTTCCGCTCGCCGCTGGGCAGCTTCAAGGCGCTGGGCGCACCGATCGCGTTGATGCGTCTCGTCATGCGTCTATGGCACGCGCACGACATCGAACCGCAGGCGCTCATCGAAGGCCGCTATGCCGGGATGCTCGCCAATCTCACCGTCATCAGCGCGACGGACGGCAATCACGGCAAGGCGCTCGCGGCCGCTGCGCAGAGCATCGGTTGCCATTGCGTGATCGTGCTGCACGCGAACGTCAGCGCCGAGCGGGAACAGGCGATTGCCGCGTATGGCGCGCGTATCGTCCGCATTGCGGGCAACTACGACGAATCGGTCGAACACGCGGCGACGCTCGCGAAGAACAACGGCTGGCACGTGGTCTCGGATACATCGTATGACGGCTACGAAGCCATTCCGCGCGACGTCATGCAAGGCTACGGCACGATCGCCGCTGAAATCATCGAGCAATCCACGGATGCGCCGGCGTTCACGCATGTCTTTTTGCAAGGCGGCGTAGGCGGACTTGCGGCGGGTGTCGCGAGCTATCTTTGGGAACGCGGCGGCGCGCAAAGGCCGCGTTTCATCGTCGTCGAACCGCGTCAGGCGGACTGCCTGTATCAGAGCGCCATTGCCGGACACGCAGCGCGAGCGACGGGATCGGTCGATTCCGTGATGGCGGGTCTCGCCTGCGGCGAAACATCGCCGCTCGCGTGGAAGATCCTGGAGCAATGCATCGACGATTTCATGCTGATCGATGACGACGACGCAGTCGATGCGATGCGCCGCCTGGCAGAGAGCGCGGGCGACGATGTGCCGCTGGTCGCCGGTGAATCGGGCGCGGCGGGTTTTGCGGGCCTTTGCGCGTTGATGCGAGATGGCGAACGCGCGCGCGCGGCAGGTCTCGATCGTCACGCACGCGTGCTCGTCATCAACACGGAAGGCGCGACGGCGCCGGAAGCTTATGCGCAGTTCGTCGGCGAGTCGGCGCAAGCCGTGGCCGCGCGTCAGCAGGCGTGGCTGCCAAGCTGCGTCCGCTAACCGGCGCATTCGAATCCGAACGACAAGGACAACCGAAATGGAAAGTACGCTGCAGGGACAACTGAAGAGCTGGCGCCAGCATCTGCATCAGTATCCCGAGACGGGTTTCGAAGAGGTCGACACGTCCGACTATGTCGCGAACATTCTTGCGACTCTGGGGCTCGACGTGCATCGCGGCATCGGCGGAACGGGGCTGGTTGCGAACCTGACGGTCGGCAGCGGCAAACGTGCAATCGGCCTGCGTGCCGACATGGACGCGCTGAACATCACGGAGCACGCGCCCGCGCGCACGCATGCTTCGCGTACGCCGGGAAAGATGCATGCGTGCGGACACGACGGGCATATGTCGATGATTCTCGGCGCAGCGCGCCTGCTTGCCGAGCGACGCGATTTCAATGGCACGGTGCGCTTCATCTTCCAGCCCGCCGAAGAACACGGACGCGGCGCGAAGGCGATGATGGCGGATGGACTGTTCGAGCGCTTTCCCGTCGACGCCATTTTCGGCGCGCACAATATGCCCGGCATGCGTGCCGGAACATTTGCGACGCGTGCCGGCGGCATCATGGCGAGCGAAGACAACTTCGTCATTCACATCAAGGGACGCGGCACGCATGCGGCGCGTCCGCATATGGGCGTCGATCCCATCGTCGTTGCATCGCAGATCGTGCTCGCGCTGCAAACCATCGTGTCGCGCAATCTCGATCCGGGTCTTCAAGCGGTGATCTCCTGCACGGAGTTCATAACGGATGGACTCAGAAACGTGATCCCGTCGAACGTGGTCATCAAGGGCGATACGCGCAGTTACTCGCGTGAAGTGCAGACGCTGCTCGAAACGCGCATGCGTGAAGTGAGCGAAGGCATCTGCCGGGCACATGGTGCGGATTGCACGTTCGAATACACGCACGAGTTCGCGCCGACGGTGAACTCCGCGCAATGCGTCGATGTGGCGGTGAGCGCGGCGCGCAATATTGCGGGCGCGGAACACGTCGATGCCGACGTGCCGCCGATGATGATCTCCGAAGACTTCGGTGCGTTCCTGCAGGCCGTTCCCGGCAACTTTATCTTCATCGGCAATGGTGAGTCGGCGGAGAAGGGCGGCGTGCCCTTGCACAACGCCACCTACGATTTCAACGACGATATCCTGCTGACGGGCGCGCGATATTTCGCGGAGCTGGCGCGTCTCGAACTGCCTGTGGAGCAAGGCTAAAAGCGGCCTGTAAGACACAGTAAGGACGCCGTTTGAATCGTTGCGCCGGAAAACACTCTCACTTTATTTGGGGGAGTGTTTGATGAAAAAAGTCGTATCTGTATTGTTGCTTGCTGCTTCGTGTGCCGTTGCTCAAACTCAGGCGTTCGCGCAATACGCGCCGGGCGATGACGGCGGCCCGGGCCGCCATCCCGCTGCCGACGAGCGCGGTGGTCCCGATGATGGTCCCGGCGGTCCTGGTGGCCCCGGTGGGCCGCAACGCGCTGGCGGCCCGGTCCGCGCCGAGGCATCGCATCGTCCGGTGCCGCACCGCGACTGGCATCGCGGCGACCGCTTGCCGCCCGACTATCGCGGTCCGCAATATGTCGTCGACGACTGGCGTGGGCACGATCTTCAGCCGCCGCCGTCGGGTTATCAATGGGTGCAGGTCAATGGCGACTTCGTGCTCGCCGCGATCGCGACAGGCGTGATTTCGAGCATCCTGCTCGCGCCGCATCGTTGATTCATGAAAATGCCGCCCGTCGTGGGCGGCATTTCGTTTGCGACGCTGCGTGACAAGAAACGCGCCGCTAGGCTTCGCGCCCGAACGTCAGCGTCACGCGAAACCCGCCATCGGGGGCGTTATCGCATTCGAACTGTCCGCCGTTGTAGCGCGTAAGCCGCCGCACGATCGCGAGGCCGAGGCCGCAATGCGCGTCGCCGCCGCGCGCCGGATCGAGCCGGGTGAATGGCTGCAACGCGCGTTCGAGTTGCTCGCGCGGAATGCCCGGGCCATGATCGCGCACGATCAGCGTGTAGACCCCGTGATGCGCGGACGTCGAAATCTCGACGGGCGGCTCGCCGTAGTTCATCGCGTTTTCGATCAGATTCGACAGAATCCGGTCGAGGTCCACGAGCGGCAGATTGAAGCCATCGCCCGCATTCAGATGCAGACGCACGAGTGCTTCGTCGTCGAGTCCGTCGCCATAATGACGGCGGCAATGCGCATCGACGTTCGCGTGCGGTGACGGATCAGCCGTATCGCGCGCATAGTCGAGAAACTGCGTGACGATGCGCGACAGCGACTCGGCATCGCGCAAAAAGCCGCTGCGGTTCGCCGCGTCGGGCAGCAGGTCCGCGCGCACCTGCATGCGCGTGATCGGCGCGCGCAGATCGTGCGCGACGCCCGCCAGCATCACGGCGCGCTCCTGCTCGGACTGTGCGAGCTCGCGCATCATCTGGTTGAAGTCGCCGATCAGCGCGCGCATTTCAGCGGGACCGCTCGCCGTCACGGGCGGCACGCGCCGGCCGATCCTGAACTCGCGCGCCGCGTCCGCCAGCCTGTGCAACGGTCGCTGAAACTGCCACGCGGCCAGCAGCGCGGCGCAAACGGCCAGCACCAGCATCACCAGCGACGAGCCGAGAAAGCGCATGCCCGGCAGATTCGCATTGCGCATGAAGAGCCAGTACGGCTCGTTGCCGTACCGTACCCACAACGAGCCCGTGTGCGGATCGAACACGACGCGGCTGTCTGCGGGCAGGCGCGGCAACAGATCGTGCTCGAACGGCGCGTCGGAGCCCTGGCACTGGTTCGGACAGCCCAGGCGGATCACATCGGCATCGGCGACATATTCGATGCCGAGCGTCTGCGCGACGTGCGTAGCGGCTGCGTCGCCGTCGTGCTTGGCCTGCACGGCCAGCAGCACGTCGCGGCGCGCGTGCTCGGCGTCGATATGGCCGCGATCGCGATCGACGACGAACAGCGACGTCACGTGCACGGCCACGATCAGACCGACCGTCAGCGTCGCGAGACGGCCAAACAGCGTATTGAACGGGTTTTTCATTGCGATGCGCTGTCGTCGCCTTCGCTGTCGTCGCCGCCGTCGTCGACTTCACCGCCTTCGCCCGGCACGAACATATAGCCGATGCCGCGCATCGTCTGGATGCGGCGCGGCGCAGCGGGATCGTCCTCGAGCAGACGCCGCAGCCGCCACACGGGCACGTCGATGCCGCGCTCCGTCACTTCCGAATCCGGCCCATGCAGCAGATCGACGATGCGCGTGCGCGACAGCGTTTCCATCGGATGCTGCGCGAACACTTCGAGCAGCGCATATTCGCTGCCCGTCAGCTTGACGGGTTCGTTGTCGCGAAAGAGCGTGCGCGACGCGAAGTCCAACCGGAAGCGGCCGAACACGAGCGCCTCGCGATGCTCGGTGGCGGGCGCTTCGGGATGCAGCTGATGGCGGCGCAGCACGGCATGAATGCGCGCGAGCAATTCCTGCGGCATGAACGGCTTGCCGAGATAGTCGTCCGCGCCGAGTTCGAGGCCGATCACGCGGTCCACGCCATCGGCACGCGCCGTCAGCATGACGACGGGAATCGTGTCGCCGCTGGCGCGCAACTGCTTGAGCGCCGTGAGTCCGTCGACGCCGGGCATCATCAGGTCGAGCACGATGATCGACGGACGCTCGCGTTCGAGTCTGCGCGCGAGATGCGTGGCATCGTGCAGCACCGAGAATTCGATGCCGCGTTGCTGGAAGAAATTGCGAAGCAGGTCGCGCAGGTCGGCGTCGTCGTCGACGAGCAGCACCTGGATGGGCGTGTCGGGCATGATGTGAGCAGGCTGCGCCGGCGCTTTGCCGCGTTGGGCGGGGCTGCGTCGTTGCCGCCAGGTATCGGATGTGCGTATGACTATAGCGCAACGCTGCGCGGCCCCGGTTCGGGCGACTTAGCAAGTCTTACCAAGTCTTAGCGGATTCCGGCGGCGGTCTCTGCTGCGCCGGACGATCAGGCGCGGGCGGGTTCGAGCGAGGCGAACGTGGTGTTCGCGCCCACGCACCTCAGCGCCGAAGCAAGCGTCTGCTCCGCTTCAAGATCGGCGCGCGGCTCGGCCGACATCAACAGACGCTTGTGCAAGAACCCAGTCAATGCTGCGTGAATGAAACCGGCGGCCGCGCGCGTATCGAGGTCGGGCGGCAACTGTCCGCGCAGCGATGCGGCCCTGAGCGCCGCATCGATCTGCGCTTCGGCGCGCAACGCGGCCATCGCGACACGCTCGTAAAACGCCGCCGTCTCCGCCGTCACTTCGCACTTCGTCAGCGCGATGCTGTACAGCCGCCGCGCGCGCCGCAGATGCAGCGCGTCGCGCAGTCGCTGAAGCAATTGCGCGTGCAGATGCTGCAACGGATCGGCGTCCTGCTCGCACGACTGTACGACGAATGGATCGAGCGGCATGTCCGCGCACTCGTAGATCGCCTGAAACACGGCCTCCTTGTTCCGGAAGTGACCGTAGACGGCGCCGCGCGTGACGCCCGCTTCCGACGCAATGTCTTCCAGCGCGGCGCGCGCAAAGCCACGCACGAAGAACACGCGCTCGGCGGCGTCGATGATCTTTGCCCGCGTGTCGAGCGCCTGTTGCTTCGTTCGTCCCATGACGGGTGCCTTTCTCCTGCCGTTCGGCGCCGCGCACCCCAATCCGCGCAGCGACCGTGTGAATCACGCGGCCATCGTAGTCGGCGCGACGCGGCGTTGGCTTAACAAGTCTTACGGCAGCCTGGTGGCTGTAACCCGGGAAAGGCGAACAACCCCTATCGTCACGACCTTATCGTGTCGGTGCGTGTTGGATCAACACTCGTTGCGCGCCGGCCCCGTTCAATTCAAACAAGTTTGTACGATGCCAGCGCTATTAAAGAACCGTAACTTTCGTTTGCTCGCGGCCACGGCTGCGATTTCCGCCATCATTCCGTTTTTCGCCGCGTGCAGCGACAAGCCCGCAGCGCCGCCTCAACAGACGCCTGAAGTCGGCGTCGTCAGCGTCAAGCCGACGGGCGTGCCCGTGACCGTCGAACTGCCGGGCCGCGTGAGCGCGCATCTCGTCGCCGAAGTGCGCGCGCGTGTCGACGGCATCGTCCTGAAGCGCGCCTTCACGGAAGGCAGCGAAGTCAAGGCGGGACAGACGCTGTACAAGATTGATCCCGCGCCGTACATCGCTTCATTGAACAGCGCAAAGGCGACGCTCGCGAAGGCGCAGGCCACGCTCGTGTCGACGCATGCGGAAGCCGAGCGCTACAAGGTGCTGGTCGCTGCGAACGCGATCAGCAAGCAGGACTACGACAACGCCGTCGCCTCCGAAGGCCAGGCCGCCGCCGATGTCGCAGCCGGCAAGGCCGCCGTCGAAACGGCGCAGATCAACCTCGGCTATACCGACGTGACCTCGCCGATTTCGGGGCGCATCGGCAAGTCGTCGGTGACGGAAGGCGCGTACGTGCAGTCGAGCGCGGCGACGCTGCTCGCCACGGTGCAACAGCTCGATCCCGTCTACGTGGACCTCACGCAATCGAGTCTCGTCGGCCTCAAGTTGCGCCGCGACGCGCAGGAAGGGCGCCTCAAGACGAGCGGCCCGAACGCGGCGAAGGTCACGCTGATCCTCGAAGACGGCCGTCCGTATGGCGGCACGGGCAAGCTCGAATTCTCCGACGTGACCGTCGACCAGACCACAGGCTCCGTCACCGTGCGCGCGCTGTTCGACAACGCGCAGCGCGTGTTGCTGCCGGGCATGTACGTGCGCGCGAAGATCGAGGAAGGCATCAACGAGCAGGCGTACGTCGTCCCGCAACAGGGCGTCACGCACGACCAGAAGGGCGACCCGACCGCGCTCGTCGTCGGCGCGGACGGCAAGGTCGCGACGCGGCAACTGGTGACGTCGGGCACGTATGGCGCGAACTGGGTGGTCGAGAGCGGCCTGCAAACGGGCGACCGCGTGATCGTGCAAGGCGTCGACAAGGTGCGCCCCGGCATGACGGTGAAAACGGTCGACGCACAACTGCCTGAAGCCGATGCCGCCGCGCAGACGGCAGCCGCAGCGCCCGCGTCCGACGCGCACAGCGCGCAGTAACGAGGACGCATTCAATGGCAAAGTTTTTTATCGACAGGCCCATCTTTGCGTGGGTCATCGCAATCATTCTGATGCTCGCGGGCATCGCTTCGATCTTCAATCTGCCTATCGCGCAGTATCCGACCATCGCCCCGCCCGCGGTGCAGATCAGCGCGACGTATCCGGGCGCATCGGCGAAAACGGTGGAAAACACCGTCACGCAGGTGATCGAGCAGCAGATGAGCGGTCTCGACCATTTGCTCTACATGTCGTCATCGAGCGACGACTCCGGCAACGCGACGATCACGCTGACCTTCGCAGCGGGCACCAATCCCGACATCGCACAGGTGCAGGTGCAGAACAAGCTGCAACTCGCGACGCCGCTGCTGCCCGAAAGCGTGCAGCAGCAGGGCACCAAGGTGACGAAGTCGAGCAGCAGCTTCCTGCTGGTGATGGCGTTCGTCTCGACGGACGGCAGCATGGACCGCTACGACCTCGCGAACTATGTGGCTTCGCATGTCGAAGACCCCGTGAGCCGCGTCGACGGTGTCGGCACCGTGCAGCTGTTCGGCTCGCAATTTGCAATGCGCGTCTGGCTCGACGCGAACAAGCTGAACCAGTACAGCCTCACGCCCGTCGATGTCGAGACCGCGTTGACGAATCAGAACGTGCAGGTCGCGGCGGGTTCGCTCGGCGGCACGCCTTCCGTGCCCGGCCAGGTATTGCAGGCGACGATCACGCAGGCCACTCTGCTGCAAACCCAGGAACAGTTCGGCAACGTGCTGCTGAAGGTCAATCAGGACGGCTCGCAGGTGCGCATCAAGGACGTTGCGCGCATCGATCTGGGCGGCGAAAACTATAACTTCGACACCAAGTACAACGGCCAGCCGACAGCGGGCTTCGGCATCCAGCTCGCAACGGGCGCGAACGCGCTGCAGACGGCGAAGCTGGTGCGCGCGAAGATCGACGCATTGTCGAAGAACTTCCCGCATGGTCTCGTCGTGCAGTATCCGTACGACACGACGCCGTTCGTGAAGATGTCGATCGAGGAAGTCGTCAAGACGCTGCTGGAAGGCATCGTGCTGGTGTTCCTCGTGATGTATCTGTTCCTGCAGAACCTGCGCGCCACGCTGATCCCGACGATTGCCGTGCCTGTCGTGTTGCTCGGCACGTTCGCGATCATGAGCGCAGCGGGATTCTCGATCAACACGTTGTCGATGTTCGGTCTCGTGCTCGCCATCGGCCTGCTGGTGGACGATGCGATCGTGGTGGTCGAGAACGTCGAGCGGGTGATGTCCGAGGAAGGGCTATCGCCAAGAGACGCCACACGCAAGGCGATGGGACAGATCACAGGCGCGCTGGTCGGCGTGGCGCTCGTGCTGTCGGCGGTGTTCGTGCCTGTTGCGTTCTCGGGCGGATCGGTTGGCGCGATCTACCGTCAGTTCTCGCTGACGATCGTGGCGGCGATGGTGCTGTCCGTGCTCGTTGCGCTGGTACTCACGCCCGCACTGTGCGCGACGATCCTCAAGCCGATCCCGAAGGGGCATCACGGCACGAAGACGGGCTTCTTCGGCTGGTTCAACCGCACGTTCGACAACGGCCGCGACAAGTATCACTCGGGCGTGCAGCACGTGATCCGCCGCTCGGGACGCTGGCTCGTGCTGTATCTCGCGGTGATCGTCGGGGTAGGTTTCCTGTTCATGCGTCTGCCGAAGTCGTTCCTGCCCGATGAAGACCAGGGCACGATGTTCGTGCTCGTGCAGACGCCGCCCGGATCGACGCAGGAGACCACGGCGCGCACGCTGAAGAACGTCACCGACTATCTGCTTCACGACGAAAAAGACATCGTCGACTCGGTATTTACCGTGAACGGCTTCAGCTTCGCGGGTCGCGGACAGAACGCGGGTATCGCGTTCGTGCGGATGAAGGACTACTCGCAACGTCAGCATGCGAACCAGAAAGTGCAGGCGCTGGTGGGCCGCGTGTTCGGGCACTACGCGTCGTACAAGGACGCGACCGTGCTGGCCGTGAACCCGCCGTCGATTCCCGAACTCGGCACGGCATCCGGCTTCGACTTCGAACTGACCGACAACGCCGGCGTCGGCCACGACGCGCTGATGGCCGCGCGCAACCAGCTGCTCGGCATGGCCGCGAAAGATCCGTCGCTGGCACTGGTGCGTCCGAACGGGCTGTCCGATACGCCGCAGTTCAAGGTCGATATCGACCGCGAGAAAGCGCAGGCGCTCGGCGTCACCGTGTCGGACATCGACCAGACGTTCTCGATTGCGTGGGCATCGGCGTACGTGAACAACTTCCTCGATACCGATGGCCGGATCAAGAAGGTCTATCTGCAAGGCGACGCGCCGTTCCGCATGACGCCCGAGGACATGAGCAAGTGGTACGTGCGCGGCAGTTCCGGGTCGATGATGCCGCTGACGTCGGTGGCGTCGGGACACTGGACCTACGGCTCGCCGAAGCTCGAACGCTACAACGGCATCTCGTCGGTTGAAATCCAGGGGCAGGCGTCCGCAGGCAAGAGCACGGGCCAGGCGATGTCCGCGATGGAAGCGCTCGCCGCGAAGCTGCCGCAAGGCATCGGCTACGAATGGACGGGACTGTCGTTCCAGGAGCGCCAGTCGGGCTCGCAGGCGCCGGTTCTGTACGGCATCTCGATCCTCGTCGTGTTCCTGTGTCTCGCCGCGTTGTACGAAAGCTGGTCGATTCCGTTCGCGGTGATTCTCGTCGTGCCGCTCGGCGTGATCGGCGCGCTGCTCGCCGTCACGATGCGCGGGCTGGAGAACGACGTGTTCTTCCAGGTCGGCTTGCTGACCACGGTGGGTTTGTCCGCGAAGAACGCGATTCTGATTGTCGAGTTCGCGCGCGAATTGCAGATCAAGGAAGGCATGACGGCCGTGCAGGCCGCGCTCGAAGCGGCGCGTCTGCGGCTGCGCCCGATCCTGATGACGTCGCTGGCGTTCGTGCTCGGCGTGCTGCCGCTCGCCATCAGCAACGGCGCCGGTTCGTCGAGCCAGCACGCGATCGGCACGGGTGTGATCGGCGGGATGCTGACGGCCACGTTCCTCGCCGTTTTCATGATCCCGATGTTCTACGTCGTGATCCGCGAGAAGTTCTCGCGCGATGGCTCGGCGCCGCTCAGCGCCGAACACGACGTCGAAGAAGAAACGGCCCAGTAAGGACAAACATATGAACAGAACACTACTGACGACGCTCGCCGCCGCGCTCTTCGCGACGGGCTGCACGCTCGCGCCGACGTATGAGCGTCCGGCTGCGCCTGTGGCAGCGACCTTCCCGCAAGGCGGCGTCTACGACAACCAGCCCGCTAAAGGTGCGGCGACGCGCACCGCAAGCGACCACGCTGCTACCGACATCGGCTGGCGCGAGTTCTTCGTCGATCCGCGTCTGCAACGGCTGATCGAACTCGCGTTGCAGAACAACCGCGACTTGCGCGTGTCGGCGCTCAAGGTCGAAGAAGCGCGTGCGCAATACCGCATTCAACGCGCCGATCTGATGCCGTCGCTTTCCGTCGACGGCACGGGCACGCGCAGCCGCACGCCGAAGGACCTGTCGTACGTCGGCAGGGCGACGGTGGGCGCGGAGTATCAGGTAGCGGCGAGCGCGTCGTGGGAACTCGACTTCTTCGGCAAGGTGCGCAGCCTGACCGAGCAGACGTTGCAGACGTACTTCTCGACCGCACAGGCGCGCAAGGCGGAAGAAATCCTGCTGGTGTCGCAAGTCGCCGATCAATACCTGACGCTCGTCGCCTACGACGAAATGCTGGCAAGCACGAAGAATACGTACGACACGGCGCGCCGCTCGTACGAACTAACGAAGCTCCAGTACGACACGGGCACGGGCTCCGAACTCGATCTGCGCGAAGCGGCAGGCACGATGCAGCAGGCGCAGGCGAACTACGAAAGCCAGCAGCGCTCGCGCGCGCAGGCGGAGAACGCGTTGGTGCTGCTGGTCGGTGCGCCGCTGCCTGCCGATCTGCCGCAAGGTTTGCCGCTCGCCAGCCAGCAACTGCTTGCGGATATCCCTGCGGGCGTGCCGTCCGAATTGCTGACGCGTCGCCCCGACATCATGGAAGCCGAAGCGACGTTGATCGGCGCGAACGCGAATATCGGCGCGGCGCGCGCGGCGTTCTTCCCGAGCATCTCGCTGACGGGCGACTTCGGCACGGCGAGCGCGAGCCTCGGCACGCTCTTCAAGCCGGGGCAACTCGCATGGAGCTTCGGGCCGACGATCTCCGTGCCGATCTTCAAGGGCGGCGAGAATCGCGCGAATCTGGATCTCGCGAAGCTCGAAAAGAACGTCGCTGTCGCACAGTATGAAAAGGCGATCCAGACGGCGTTCCGCGAAGTCTCAGACGGGCTGGCGGCGCGCGGCACCTACGACCGGCAGATCAAGGCGCTGCAGGAGAACGTCGAGTCGCAGCAGCGTCGCTATGATCTGTCGGATCTGCGTTATCGCCAGGGCGTGGACAGTTACCTGAACGTGCTGACGGCACAGACCGATCTCTATTCGGCGCAGCAGTCGCTGATTACGGCATCGTTAAATCGCCTGACCAACCTCGTCGATCTGTATCAGTATCTTGGCGGCGGCTGGATCGAGCGAACGGGCGACACGCCGCGTTCCGCCGATGCGCCGTACGCGCAGCAGGCACAGCAGCCCACGCGCGTCGCCGCGCAGCCGTAACACGCAGAAACATCCACTAAGCGCGCTAAACCTGGGCGCGCTTTCCCGTTGCTACATTCCCCTCCATCTCCTGAGCAGCCGCCCGTCCTCCCGTGAGGCGCGGCGCTGCTTTCCGGCGACGCCCACGTGGCGTCGTTCTTTTATTCCTTGTGGCAAACGTTGAGCGGCCCGAGTGCCGACAAATCTTCGCGTGAAATTCAATCGTCCAATCCGTCGTGTGTTGATCGCCGCAGGCATCGTGGCTGCCGGCGTTATCGTCTGGCAGGCGTTCGCCGCGCTTCACAAGCCGCCGCATCCCGTGGCGCAAGTCACGCCCGTCACCGTCGGCAGCGTGACGCGCGCTGATGTGCCGCTGCAACTCGATGCGCTCGGCACCGTCACGCCACGCGCCACTGTCACCGTGAAAACGCAGGTCAACGGCACGCTCGAAGCGATGCTCGTGAAAGAAGGCCAGCGTGTGAAAGCGGGCCAGCCGATTGCGCGGATCGATTCACGCGCGCTGCGCGCCCAGTTGCTCGAGGCGCAAGGCACGCTCGAACACGATGAAGCGCTGCTCGCCAATGCGCGCGCTGACCTGACGCGTTACGAAAGCCTGATCGACGGTGGCTCCATTTCGCATCAGACGCTCGATACGCAGCGCGCGACGCTGCGTCAGTATCAAGGCACCGTCAAGGCGGATCAGGGCAGCGTCGCGAATCTGCGCGTGCAGGTCGGCTACTGCGAAATCGTCGCGCCGATGGACGGCACGATCGGCCTGCTGTCCACCGACGCCGGCAACTACGTGACGACGAGCGACACGACGGGCATCGCGACCATCACCAGCGACTCGCCGACCACCGTCGTCTATGCGCTGCCCGAAGACAAGATGGGCGACGTGGTCGATGCGTTCCACGACAAGGGCGCATTGCCCGTCGAGATTTTCGCGCGCGACAAGCGCACCGTGCTCGACCACGCGACGCTCACCGCCATCGACAACCAGGCCAATACCACGACAGGCACGGTCAAGCTGAAGGCGAGCGCGCCGAACCGCGACGGCCGGCTGTTTCCGAACCGCTTCGTCAACGTACGGATGACGGTCGGCACCTTGCACGACGCGTTGACGGTGCCGACGGTCGCGATCCAGCACGGCGCATCGGGCGATTTCGTGCTGACGGTCGCCGCCGCCGATGCGAAGCGAGGCCAAGGCAAAGTCGCGCTGCACCGCGTGACGGCGGGCGTCGCCTACAACGACGCGACCGTGATCGGGCAAGGCGACCTGAAGGCAGGCGACACGATCGTGCTGGACGGCGCGGACAAGCTCGACGACGGCAGCGCCGTGAAGATCGTTCACCCCTGACGCGCGCTTCCGGACCCAAAGATACCGATGGATATTTCCCGCCCGTTCATCCGCCGTCCTGTCGCGACGGGCCTGATGACGCTTGCTTTGCTGCTGATCGGCTTGATCGCGTATCGGCTGATGCCCGTTTCCGCGCTGCCTGAAATCGACTATCCGACGATCCAGGTCTACACGCAGTATCCGGGCGCATCGCCCGATGTGATCAGCACTTCCGTCACCGCGCCGCTCGAAAAGCAGTTCGGGCAGATGGCGGGACTCAAGCGCATGAATTCGACGAGTTCGCTCGGCGTGTCGCTCGTTACGTTGCAGTTCCAGACCTCGACGAATCTCGACGAAGCCGAGCAGGAAGTGCAGGCCGCGATCAACAGCGCGAACAGCACGCTGCCGACGAACCTGCCGTATCCGCCCGTCTACAGCAAGGTCAATCCCGCCGATACGGCCGTGCTCACGCTCGCCGTCACGTCCGATGCGTTGCCGCTCACGCGCGTCGAAGACCTCACCGATACGCGCATTGCGCAGAAGCTCTCGCAGGTGTCGGGCGTCGGGCTCGTCACGCTGTCGGGCGGTGCGCGGCCTGCCGTGCGCGTGCAGACCGACACGCGCGCTTTGAACGCGATGGGTCTGTCGCTCGAAGATGTGCGCACAGCAGTCGGCGACGCCAACGTGAACAGCGCGAAAGGCACGATCGACGGTCCGTTGCAGGCTTTCACGATCGACGCGAACGATCAACTCACGTCCGCTACCGATTACCAGGATCTCGTGCTCTCGTATCGCAACGGCGCACCCGTGCGTCTCGCCGATGTCGCGAAGATTTCGGAGACGGCTGAAAATCCGCGCCAGGCCGCATGGAGCGGCGCGACGCCCGCGATCATCATCAATGTGCAGCGGCAGCCGGGCGCGAACGTAATCGAAGTCGTGGACCGGATCGAAGCGCTGTTGCCGCAACTGCGCGCGTCGTTGCCTGCGACCGTGAAGATCAGCGTGCTCAGCGACCGCACGCAGACCATCCGCGCTTCCGTACATGACGTGAAGATGGAACTGGCCGCCGCGATTGCGCTCGTCGTGATGGTCGTGTTCGTGTTTCTGCGGCGGCTCGAATTCACGCTGATTCCCGCCGTGACGGTGCCGTTCGCGCTGGTCGGCACGGTGGCGGGCATCTACGCGCTCGGTTTTTCCGTCAACAACCTCACGCTGATGGCGCTGACGGTGGCGACGGGTTTCGTGGTCGACGACGCGATCGTGATGCTCGAAAACGTGATGCGCCACATCGAGAACGGCGAGACACCGCTCAACGCCGCGTTGAAGGGCGCGCGGCAGATCGGCTTCACGATTCTGTCGATCTCGGTGGCGCTGGTTGCCGTGCTGATTCCGCTGTTCTTCATGCCCGATGTGATCGGCCGGTTGTTCCGCGAGTTTGCCTTGACGCTGGCGATAGCGATCGTGATTTCCGCGTGGGTCTCGCTGACGCTCACGCCGATGATGGCCGCCCGCATGCTGCGCGCCGATCACGCCGCGAGCGATAGCGATGCTGATGCGAAGGACTGGCTTGCGCGGTTGAATCGCGGCTATCTGCGTGCGCTCGACTGGGCGTTCGTGCATCGCGTGACGGTGCTCGTGATCGTCGCCATCACCACGCTGCTGACGTGCGTGCTGTTCGTGCTGCTGCCGAAGGGCCTGTTTCCGGAGCAGGACACGGGCCTGATCGAAGGGATCTCGCTGGGTTCGCCGCGTGCGTCGTTCGAGCGGATGGCGTCGTCGACGCGTACATTGGCGGGCCGTGTCGCAAGCGATAGTGCGGTGGCGAATGTGTCGTCGTTCGTCGGCATCGACCAGAACAATCCGACCATCAACCAGGGACGCATGCTCATCAGCCTGAAAGATGGCGATTCGAGCCGCTCCGTGATTCAAAGGCTCACGCAAGACGCGGCGCAACGTGCCGATCTCAAGCTCTATCTGCATCCCGTGCAGGACCTGACGCTGGACGATCAGATCAACGCGAACAGCTATCGCGTCGGCGTGCAGGCCACTGATCGCACCGAACTCAACGACTGGACGCAACGTTTGCTCGCTGCGCTACGCGCCGACCCGATGTTCACCGACGTGCAAAGCCAGGCGCAGCAACAAGGCAATGTGCTGAAGTTCGACTTCGACCGTGCGACGGCGTCGCGACTTGGCCTCACCGCGCAGGACATCGACAACGCGCTCTACGACGCGTTCGGCGACCGGCAGATTTCGACCATCTATACGCACGTGAACCAGTATCACGTGACGTTGGGCGCGGACGTGCGGCTGGTCGGCGAATCGCCGCTGGCGTTGCTCGACGGGTTGTATGTGGGTACTACCAGTGCTTCGTCTTCCTCGTCTTCCTCGTCGACCACGACATCGACCAGCACGTCGGCTTCACTCTCTCCGCTGTCGAGCATCGCCAGCGCGACGGTCGGCGCCGCGCCGCTGACGATCCAACGCCAGGCGCAGTTTCCATACGCGGATGTGTCGTTCAATCTCGCCGATGGCGTGACGCTCGGCACGGCCATCGACCGTATCGAAGCGATCGAAGCGAAGCTGAACCCGCCCGCAAGCGTGCAGATGAACCTCGAAGGCGCGGCGCAGCTTTACAGCACGTCGCTCGGCAACGAAGCCTTGCTGCTGGTCGGCGCGCTGATCGCCGTGTATATCCTGCTCGGCATCCTGTACGAAAGCCTCATCCATCCGCTGACGATTCTGTCGACGCTGCCTTCCGCCGCATGCGGCGCGCTCGCGGCGCTGTTGTTCTGCGGCGGCGAACTGGACATCATCGGCCTGATCGGCATCGTGCTGCTGGTCGGCATCGTGATGAAGAACGCGATCATGATGGTCGACTTCGCGCTCGAACAGGAGCGCACGCTCGGCCTCACCGCGCACGATGCGATGCGCCGCGCGTGCGAACTGCGCTTCCGGCCGATCCTGATGACGACCTGCGCGTCGTTGTTCGGGGCGCTGCCGCTCGCGCTCGGCACGGGCATGGGCCACGAATTGCGGCAGCCGCTCGGCATTGCGATCACCGGCGGGCTGGTGGTGAGCCAGTTGCTCACATTGTTCTCGACGCCCGTGATCTTCCTCGCGCTGCATCGTCTCGCGACGCGCGCCGCGATCACGCCGTCAGGCGATACGAACGCGAGCTAAAGCATGAATCTGTCCGCTCCGTTCATTCGCCGTCCCGTCGGCACGATGCTCCTCGCGATTGGTCTTGCGCTGTTCGGCATCGTCGCGTTCAGGCTGCTGCCTGTCGCGGCGTTGCCGTCGGTGGACTTTCCCGTCGTGATGGTCAGCGCGACGCTGTCGGGCGCGAACCCCGACACGGTCGCCAAGACCGTGACCGCGCCGCTCGAACGCGCCTTCGGATCGATTGCGGGTCTCACGCAGATGACGTCGCAAAGCTCGTCGGGTTCGTCGCAGATCGTGTTGCAGTTCGATCTGAACCGCGATATCGACGGCGCCGCGCGCGACGTGCAGGCGGCCATCAACGCCGCGCGCAGCAATCTGCCTACGACGCTCACGCAAACGCCGACTTATCGCAAGATGAATCCCGCTGCCGCGCCCGTGATGATCGTCGGGCTGACGTCGGATACGGTCGGCGTCGGGCAGATGTACGACTATGCTTCTTCGGTGCTGCAACAGAAGCTGCTGCAGGTGCAAGGCGTCGGCGATGTGACCGTGGGCGGCGGCGCGTTGCCGGCCGTGCGCGTCGAACTGAATCCCGATCAGTTGAGCCACTACGGCATCGCGCTCGACTCCGTCCGCACCGCGTTGGCCAACGCGAGCGTCGATCTGCCGAAGGGCGCCGTCAGCATGAACGGCGAGCACTATGTGCTGGGCGCGAACGATCAGTTGATGGAACCCGCCGACTACAAGCCGCTCGTGATCCGCACGCACGACGGCACGGTGGTGCACGTCACCGACGTCGCGCGAGTGGTGAAGTCGACGGAAGACCTGCGCAATTACGGCCTCGCGAACGGCAAGCCGGCGGTGCTGCTGATCGTGTCGAAGCAGCCGAATGCGAACGTGATCAAGACCGTCGACGCAATTCGCGCCACGCTGCCGCAACTCGCCGCGAGTCTGCCGTCGACGGTGAAGCTGAACGTCGTGCTGGACGGCACGCAGACGATCCGCTCATCGGTGTTCGACGTCGAAGTCTCGCTGCTGGCGGCTGTGCTACTGGTGACGGCTGTTTCCTACGCGTTCTTTCGCGACTGGCGCAGCACGCTGATTCCGGCGATCACGGTGCCGCTCGCGCTGGCGGGCACCTTCACCGCGATGTACTTCCTCGGCTACAGCCTGAACAACCTGTCGCTGATGGCGCTGACCATATCGACGGGCTTCGTGGTCGACGACGCGATCGTCGTCGTCGAAAACATCATGCGGCATCTCGATCAGGGCAAGTCGCCGCTTGCCGCCGCGCTCGACGGCACGCGCGAAGTCGGTTTCACGGTCCTGACGATCAGCGTGTCGCTGGTGGTCGTGTTTCTGCCGCTCATCATGATGAGCGGACTGGTTGGGCGGTTGTTCCGCGAGTTCTCGGTGTCGCTCGCGATTGCGATCCTGATTTCGATGGTGATTTCGCTAACGCTTGCGCCGACGCTCGGGCGTATGCTGTTGCGCCACGTGCCGCACAAGCAGAGTGAAGGAGCGCTGGGGCCGCGAGTCGAACGTGCTTACGGGCGCAGTTTGCGCTGGGCGCTGCGTCATCCGAAGTCGATGCTCGCCGTCACCGTGTTCCTGCTGTTCGCCAATGTCGGCATGGTGGCCGTGATGCCGAAAGGCTTTTTTCCGATCGAGGACACCGGGCGGCTGATGGGCAACGTGCAGGCGTCGCAGAGCATTTCATTTCAGGCGATGAAGCAGAAGTTCGACGAGATCAACAGGCGCATCCTGCAGAACCCGGATGTGCAATCGGTGTCGGGCTATGTCGGCGGGCGCAATGCGGTGAGCAACAGCATGATGTTCATCACGCTCAAGCCGCTGTCGGAACGCAAGCACAACGCGAATCAGGTGATCGCGGATCTGAGTCATCGCACAGCTGACATTCCCGGCGTGCGGCTGTTGATGCAATCCGCGCAGGATCTGATGTTCGGCGCGCGGCAAAGCTCGGCGCAGTTTCAGTACGCGGTGACGGCGGAGAACCAGGACGAACTGGATACGTGGTTGCCGCGCATCGAAGCGACGCTGCGTGCATTGCCGCAATTGCGCGACGTGAACGCCGACGTGCAAAGCACGAGTCTTTCGATGATGCTGCAGGTGAATCGCGACGCGGCGGCGCGCATGGGCGTGCCGTTCGAAGCCGTCGACGATGCATTGAACGACGCGTTCAGCCAGCGCCAGATTGCGACGGTGTACGGCCCGGCGAACCAGTATCACGTGGTGATGGAGGTTGCGCCGCAGTACTGGCAAGACCCGAAGACGCTGGACACCCTTTATGTGCCAGCATCGAACGCGACCAGCAGTACATCTTCTTCGACGGGCGCAACCCTCGTGCCTTTGTCCGCGCTAGCCACACGCACGCTGTCGCACTCGCCCGTCACGATCGCGCACGACAACCAGTTTCCCGCTGTCACGCTGTCGTACAACCTGCGCGAAGGCGTGACGATGAGCGATGCGAATGCGGCCATCAAGGCGGCAGTGGCGTCGCTGAATCTGCCGAATACGATTTTGCCGGCGTTCGCGGGGCAAGGCGCGATGATGCAGCAGTCGGGCGGCAGCGAAGTGCTGCTGATCATCGGTGCGTTGATTGCCGTGTATATCGCGCTCGGCATTCTGTACGAGAACCTCATTCATCCGCTGACGATTCTCTCGACACTGCCTTCGGCGGGCCTCGGTGCGCTGATCGCGCTCTACATCTGCGGCTACGAACTGACGATCATCGCGCTGATCGGCATTGTGTTGCTGATCGGCATCGTGAAGAAGAACGCAATCATGGTGGTCGATTTCGCGGTCACGTATGAACGCGAACAGGGCGCGAGCGCGGAAGACTCGATCTATCAGGCGTGTCTCACGCGCTTCCGGCCGATCATGATGACGACGCTCGCCGCGCTGTTCGGCGCGGTGCCGCTGATCGTCAGTTCGGGCTATGGGCATGAGTTTCGTCATCCGCTCGGCGTCGCGATTCTCGGCGGCCTGATGGTCAGCCAGTTGCTGACGCTCTTCACGACGCCCGTGATCTATCTCTGGCTCGACCGCTTCAACGGCCGGCGCGCCTCACGTAACGGAACCCCATCATGATGGAGAAAGCAACGCCCACGAAGCGGCGCGTGCATCGAACGATCGTGGCTGTTGCCATTGCCACGCTGTGCGCGGGCTGCGCAATCGGGCCCGACTATAAAAAGCCGGACGTTGCCGTGCCCGCGACATTCAAGGAAATGAACAGCCCCGATGCGAGTGGCGTCTGGCAGCAGGCGCAACCCGATCCGGCGGCATCACTGGATAGCCGCTGGTGGACGATGTTCGGCGACCAGACGCTCGACGATCTGTGCGAGCGGGCATTGAAGGCGAACCAGACCCTCGCGCAGTACGATGCCGCGTACCGGTCAGCGCGCGCCCAGGTGGCGTCGGCACGCGCGAGCCTGTTTCCGACGGTGTCGTTCGCAGGCTCGGGCACGCGCTCGGGCAGTGGCAGCAGCACGCAGGTGTCGTCGGGCGGAACCGTCAGCAGCTATGCGTCGAAGAGCGTGTCGGCGCAACTGGAGGCGAGCTGGGAGCCGGATCTGCGGGGCAGCGTGCGGCGCTCCGTCGAAGCGAGCGAGGCGAGCGCGCAGGCATCGGATGCGCAACTGGCAGGTGAACGCCTGAGCGTGCTCGCGACGCTGGCCGTCGACTATTTCACCGTGCGTGCCGCCGACGCCGATCTCGCTATCCTTGATGAAGAACGCCGCATCGACGCCGAACTGCTCGCGCTAACGGAGGCGAAGTACAAGCACGGCGTGTCGTCGTATGACGATGTGCGCACTGCACACAACACGCTGCAAGCTATCGACGAAAGCATTGCGAGCGCGCAACTCACGCGCCGTCAGTATGAACATGCGATTGCCGTGCTGATCGGCGAAGCGCCTGCGGCGTTCTCGTTACCGGTGCAGGCGGATTATCGCTTCGGGTTGCCCGCGTTGCCCGTTGCGCTGCCGTCCGCGTTGTTGCAGCGCCGGCCGGATGTCGTGCAGGCCGAGCGCACGGTCGCGCAGTACAACGCGAAGATCGGTGTCGCGAAGGCGGGCTATTTCCCGACCATCACGCTTTCCGCGGATGGCGGCTGGAGCGGCACCTCGCTCGCCCATCTCGTCTCGCTGCCGACGCGCTTCTGGTCGCTGGAATTTGACGTTGCGCAAACGGTGTTCGACGCGGGCGCCACGAGCGCGTCGGTGCGCGCCGCGCGCGCCAACTACGATCAGGAAGTCGCCGCCTACCGGCAGACGGTGCTGAGCGCGTTCCAGGATGTCGAAGACTATTTGAGCGCAGTGCAGATCGCGACGCGGCAGGCGGCGGCATCGAACGATGTCGCGCAGCGCAGCGGCGAACTCGCGGCCAGCCAGCAGCGCAATTTCGCGGCGGGCACGTCGAGCCGCATCGACGTGCTCGATACGCAACTGACGCAAGTCCAGGACCGCAAGATCGCGCTCGATTACAGCAGCACCGCGTTGCAGAACGCCGTCATGCTCGTGAAAGCCTTGGGCGGCGGCTGGGACGGCGACGTGGGGGCGCTCAAAACCGCAAAGGCATCTTCCGAGTAGTGAGATGCGCCGGACTCGGCGCATATGACGTGTACCGCTTTGCTCGTGACGATTTATTGGTTCGTCACGCGCACGGGCGTTGCTAAAGTCGCGGCTCATCATCGATACCGGCGATGAGCCGTTGCACGCCGCTACACGCATAACTATCAGAAGGTCTTGCTATGAAAATCCGATTCGCTGGCGCTGTCATCATGGGGTTGATGCTCGCCGTCTCCAGCGCGGCGCACGCCGACCGTCTCGACGACATCAAGAAGGCGGGCGTGCTGCGCGTTGCGACCTTCGACAGCAATCCGCCGTTCGGTTTCGTCGATCCGAAGAACAACCAGATTGTTGGGCTCGATGTCGATTACGCGCGTGCCGTCGCGGACAAACTCGGCGTGAAGCTCGAAATCCAGCCGACCAATCCCGCTAATCGCATTGCTTTCCTGAAGTCAGGCAAGGTCGATCTGGTGTTCGCGAACTTCACGATCACCGACGAGCGCAAGAAGGAAGTCGATTTCAGCACGCCGTATTTCGCGTCGGGCACGCAGTTCATCGCGAAGAAGGGCGTGCTCAAAACGCCGCAGCAATTGAACAGCCTGCGCGTCGGCGCGGATAAAGGCACGACGAACGAGCAGCAGGTGCGTGCGCAATTCCCGGGCGCGACAATCGTCGCGTATGACGACACGCCGTTCGCATTCGCCGCGCTGCGTACGGGCAACGTGCAGGCGATCACGCAGGACGGACCGAAACTCGTCGCGCTGCTGGCGAACGTGCCGGACAAGGCGAACTACGAAATTTCGCCGTTTACCATTTCCAACGACTATGAAGGCGTGGGCGTGCCGAAGGGCGAGACGCGTCTGTTGAACGTGGTCGATGACACGCTCAAGGGACTCGAAGCGAACGGCACGGCGGGCAAGATCTACGACCAATGGTTCGGTCCGTCCAGCCGCGCGCCGCTGCCGCGTCTGTTCAAGATCGGCGATCCGCAGAAGAGCTGAACGACGTATGAACGGCTGGCTGGAACCGAAGTACGTCGGGTGGCTCGCGCACGGCTTCGAGATGACCTTGCTGTTGTCGGCATGCGTGATCGTGTCGGCGACGCTGCTGGGCGTCGCGCTTGCAATGGCGCGCAATGCGCGTAACGGCTTCGTTACGCGCATTGCCGCGCTGTATGTGCTCGTTTTTCGCAACTCGCCGTTGCTCGTGCAACTGCTGTTCTGGTACTTCGGCGCGGCGACCCTGCTGCCGCAAAGCTGGATGGAATGGCTCAACACGCCGCATACGCTTTCCTTGTCGACGTTCACCCTTGCATGGCCGCCGTTCGAGTTCGTGGCAGGCTGGATCGGCTTGACGTGTTACGCGACGACCTTCGTCGGTGAAGAATTTCGCGCGGGAATGCGCGGCGTCAAGGACGGCCAGTATCTGGCCGCCGCCGCGTTGGGACTCGCGCCGTTCGGCACGTTTCGCTACGTGATCCTGCCGCAGGCGATCCGCATTGCAACGCCGCCGCTTGCGGGGCAATACATGAACATCGTGAAGAACTCGTCGCTGACGATGGCGATCGGTCTCGCGGAACTGTCATACACGTCGCGGCAGGTCGATACGGAAACGTTCAAGACCTTCCAGGCATTCGGCGCGGCGACTGTCCTCTATATCGCGACCATCGCGGCGATCGAAGTCGGGCTGATTCTCTGGAAGCGCCGTAGCGCACACGCGTGGCAGCGAGGCAACGCATGAGCGCAATCGACTGGTTGCCGACGTTGCGTTATCTGCTGCTCGGCACGTTCCCGAATGGCCCGCTCGGCGGGGCGGCGTTGACGCTGGTGATGTCGATTGTGTCGACGCTGTTATCAGCTTTGATCGGACTGGCGGGCGGCGTTGCACTGTCGATGACGCGTGGCGCGGCGCATCTGGTGCTCACGGCCGTCGTCGGCTTTTTCCGCGCGATTCCCGTCCTGATGCTGATCTTCTGGACGTTCTTCCTGATGCCGATGCTGCTGCACATCGACGTGCCGGGACTCGCAACCGTTGTTTGCGCGCTGGCGCTGATCGGCGGCGCGTATCTGTCGCATTCGGTGCAGGCGGGCATTGCCGCCGTGCGCGCGGGGCAGGAGCAGGCGGCGTTGTCGCTAGGTCTCACGCGCTGGCAGGCGTTGCGCTATGTGCTGTTGCCGCAGGCCGTGCGCATCATGACGCCGTCGTTCGTGAACCAGTGGGTGTCGCTGATCAAGGACACATCGCTGGCGTATATCGTCGGCGTGCCTGAGTTCACGTTTCTCGCCAACCAGGTCAATAACCGGCTGATGGTCTATCCCGTGCAGATCTTCCTGTTCGTCGGTCTGGTTTATCTGCTGCTGTGTTCGGTGCTGCAATTCTTCGCGACGCGCCTGCTGGGTGGCGCACAGCGTCGCAACAAGCCCGATGCACAGCCCCACATCACCCGGTTCTCTCATGTCCAATCCGCCGATTCCTGAATCCAGAACCCGTCGCCGGATGCTCGGCGGGCTGGCGCTGTCCGCGCTTGCCGCGCCCGGCGTGAAGGCCGCGACGCTGTTGCGCCCGTTGAGCGTCGATCCGTGGACGCAAACGCCTGGCGCGCCGATTCTCGACCATCCGTACGGCCAACCGTCGCCGCGCGAGGCGAACGTGGTGCGCCGCGCGGCGCGCGCATGGCCGATGCCGGGCGCGGCCTCGTCGCTCACGCCGCTCGCGGATCTGCACGGCACGATTACGCCGAACGGGCTCGTGTACGAGCGTCATCATTCCGGCGTGCCGGATATCGATCCCGACGCGCACCGGCTCGTCGTGCACGGCTTCGTGCGCGAGCCGAAGCTCTTCACGATGGACGATCTGCTGCGTCTGCCGTCGGAGTCGCGAATTCATTTCCTGGAGTGCTCGGGCAACACGGGAAGCGAATGGAAAGGCCCGAGCGGCCTGCCTGTGCAGATCACACATGGGCTGCTGTCGTGTTGCGAATGGACGGGCGTGCGTCTGTCGACCTTGCTCGAAGCGACGGGCGGACTCGCGGCAGCGACGGATGGACGCGCGCCGAAATGGCTGCTCGCCGAAGGCGCCGATGCCGCCGCGATGACGCGCAGCCTGTCGCTCGACCGCATTCTCGACCGCGCGCTCGTCGTCTATGCGCAAAACGGCGAACGTCTGCGGCCCGAGAACGGTTATCCGTTGCGGCTGCTCGTGCCGGGCTTCGAAGGCAATACGAACGTGAAGTGGCTGCGGCGTCTGAAGATCGTCGATGCGCCGCTGGAAACGCGCGAGGAAACATCGAAATACACGGGGCTGCTGCCGGATGGAAGCGCGCGGCAGTTCGTGTTCGAGATGGACGCGAAGTCGGTGATTACGCGGCCGTCGTCGGGGCAAAAGCTGACGGTGCACGGCTTTTATCCGATTGTCGGTATCGCGTGGTCGGGGCGCGGCGCGATTCGCCGGGTCGAAGTCTCGACGGATGGCGGAAAGACCTGGCAGGACGCGACGCTCGACGACACGCCGCGCGATCGCGCATTGACGCGCTTTCAGTCGGGCTGGGTCTGGAACGGCGAGCCAGCAGCGATTCTGTCGCGCGCCACGGATTCGACCGGTTACGTGCAGCCGACGCGCGAGGCACTCGTGCAGGCGCGCGGACTGAACTCGACCTATCACTACAACGGCATTCACCAGTGGCGCATCGGTGCCGATGGAAGCGTGAAAAATGCTTAAGTCCATTTTTCGGGCGTCTTTGCTTTGTGCGTCGCTTGCTGCGTGCTCGACTTCGTTGACCGCGTCGCATGCCGATCTGCGCAAATCCGCCGATGCGATCGGCACGCCCGTCAGCGATGCCGACATCGCCGCATGGAACATCGACGTCGCGCCCGATGGCCACGGTTTGCCCGCCGGCAGCGGCGACGTCGCGATGGGCGGCAAGGTCTTCGCGGCCAAATGCGCCGCGTGCCACGGCGCGAAGGGAGAAGGGCTGATCGGCGATCAACTGATTGGCGGACGCGGCACGCTTGCGTCTGCGAATCCGAAGCGCACCGTAGGCAGCTACTGGCCGTACGCGACGACGCTCTTCGATTACATCCGCCGCGCGATGCCGTACAACGCGCCGCAATCGCTCAGCGCCGATGAGGTCTATGCGGTGAGCGCGTGGATTCTAAACCAGAACGGCATCGTGCCCGACGACGCGCGTCTCGATGCGCATTCGCTGGCGTCGGTTCGCATGCCCAATCGCGATGGCTTCGTGGCTGATCCGCGACCGGGGCGTCTGTAGCCGCTTCGCCCCGTCGCGAGTGGATCAACCGGTCAGGCCGTCTGCGCAACCTGCGCGGATTGTGCCTGCGTGGAGAACTGATTCTCCGGGCGCGGCAGTCCCAGATGATCGCGCAGCGTGCGGCCCGCGTATTCGGTGCGAAACAGTCCGCGGCGCTGCAACTCCGGCACCACCAGTTCGGCGAACTCGCTCAGCCCGCCCGGCAGCCACGGCGACATGATGTTGAAGCCGTCGGCGCCTTCCTCTTCGAACCATTGCTGCAACTGGTCCGCGATGCTTTGCGGCGTGCCGATCACCTGCTGATGCCCGCGCGCGCCCGCGATGCGCAGATATAGCTGGCGTATCGTCAGGTTGTCGCGGCGCGCGAGGTCGAGCAGCAGTCGCTGACGGCTCTTGCCGCCATTGGTTTCCGGCAATTCAGGCACAGGCCCGTCGACGTCGTACTTCGACAGATCGACGCCGCCCGACATGTTCGACAGCAACTGCAGGCCGACCGTCGGATGAATCAGGTTCTGCAACGCGTCGAATTTGTCTTGCGCTTCCTGCTGCGTCCTGCCTATCACGGGGAAAATGCCAGGCATGATCTTCAGATGCTCAGGCCGGCGTCCATAGCGCGCAAGCCGGCTTTTCACGTCGCGATAGAAATGCTTCGCTTCGTCGAGCGTCTGATGCGCGACGAAGATCACTTCGGCCGTTTGCGCCGCGAGTTCCTTGCCCGCATCGGAGGCGCCCGCCTGAATCACGACGGGGCGCCCTTGCGGCGAGCGCGCGACATTCAATGGCCCGCGCACCTTGAAATGCTTGCCGCGATAATCGAGCACGTGCACCTTGTCGGGATCGAAGTAGACGCCGCTCGCCTTGTCGCGCAGAAACGCGTCGTCGTCCCAGCTATCCCACAGGCCCGTCACCACGTCGTGGAATTCTTTCGCGCGCTCGTAGCGCAGCGCGTGATCGGGATGCCTGTCGAAGCCGAAATTGTGCGCCTCCGTCTCCGTGCTCGACGTGACGAGATTCCAGCCGGAGCGGCCGCCGCTCAGATGATCGAGCGACGCAAACTTGCGCGCGACGTTGTACGGTTCGTTGAACGTCGTGGAAACCGTGGCGACGAGGCCGATATGCGAAGTCACGACGGACAGCGCGGACAGCAGCGTCAACGGCTCGAAGTGATCGGCGCGCGCCGTGCGCGACAGCGAAGGCAAATGCGTGTCGCGCACGCTGACGCTGTCGGCGAAGAAGATTGCGTCGAACTTCGCGCGCTCGGCGATCTGCGCGAGCTGCGCGTAGTGCGCGAAGTCGAGGCCGCCCGTCGCGTGCGTGTCGGGGTGACGCCATGCGGCGATGTGATGTCCCGTTTCCATCAGGAAGGCGCCGAGGCTGATCTGTCTTGGGTGGTGTCGTGCTTCGCTCACTGTAGTTTCCTTGATCGACGTCGAAAGAAATCGGGCTTCACCACGCCAGCCGCCATTCGGTGATGCGTGGCTCGTGCGCGTTGGCACGCAGGCCGCTGCCAGGCGTGGTGTGATCCGCGGGCGCGGGCTGGTCGCTGAAATCGGCGAGGATCTGCTCGCGCAGCCGTACGAAGCGCGCATCGCTGCGCTCACGCGGGCGCGGCAGATCGACATGCGCGATACGCTTTACGCGGCCTGGGCGCGGGGCCATCGTTACCACGCGGTCGCCCAGATAGATCGCTTCGTCGACGTCGTGCGTGACGAGAATCATCGTGATCCGTTCGTGCTGCCAGATGCGCTGCAATTCGTTTTGCAGACGGCCGCGCGTCAGCGCATCGAGTGCGCCGAACGGTTCGTCGAGCAACAGCACGCGCGGCCGGTTCACGAGCCCTCGGGCAATCGCGACGCGCTGCGCCATGCCGCCGGACAACTGATGCGGATACGCGTGCTCGAAGCCTTCCAAACCGACGAGCGCAACGTGCTCGGCAACCGCTTCGCGCTTTTGCTGCGTCGAAAGCGGCGCGTTGCGCAACGCGGCAAGAATGTTCTGCGAAGCCGTGAGCCACGGAAACAGCCGGTGATCCTGAAACACGATGCCGCGTTCGAGCGACGTGTCGCGCACGCGCTCGCCGTCGACACGGATCTCGCCGCGATAGTCGCTGTCGAGTCCCGCGACGAGCCGCAGCAGCGTCGACTTGCCGCAACCGCTGGCGCCGAGCACGCTGACGAATTCGCCCTGCGCGATATCGAGCGAGATATCGTCGAGCACGAGCAGGGTGCCGTTCGCTTCGTCCTGCTGCGCATAGCGTTTGCTGACGTTGCGGATGCGGATGCCTTCGGAGACGGTGGTCGTCGTCATATGCGGTTTCCTCGATGTCGATGTCATGCAGCGGCGCGTTCGCGCGACACGCCGGTGCGCCGCGCGAGCACACGCCGTTCGACGCCGCGTGCGAGCGCGTTGAGCGCCCAGCCCGTCGCGCCCACGACGATGATGCCGAACAGCACCAGATCCATCCTGAACTGCTCGCTGCCGTCGATGAGGGTGTTGCCGATCCCGCTGCCCGCGACGAGCAGGTATTCGGCGCCGAGCGTCGCGAGCCACGAGTAGATCAGCGCGAGATAAATACCCGTGAAGATCGACGGCAGCGCGGCGGGCAGGATTACGAAGCGGGCCATTTGCAGGCGCGAATAGCGAAACGCGCGCGCGACTTCGACATAGCGCGGCGACACGGCGTGGATGCCGTCGCAGGTATGCGCGGCGACGGGCAGCAGCGCGGCCAGCGACAGGAATACGACTTTCGCCATGTCGCCGAGACCGAACCACACGGAGATCAGCGGTATCCATGCAAACAGCGATATCTGCTTGAACGTATCGAAGGTCGGGCCGATCAGGCGCGTGGCGACGCGCGAGAAGCCGAGTGCTGCGCCGAGCAGCAGGCCGCCCGCCGTGCCGATCACGAAGCCGCTCGCTTCACGCGCGAGCGAAGCCGACAGCGCACGCAGCAACGCGCCGCTCTGAATCTGCTGCCACGCGGTGCGCGCAACATCGGCAGGGCTGACGAGCAGGCCGCTCTTGACGAGATGCAACGCCGACACGAGCCACCACAACGCGAACGCCGCGAGCGGCAGCACGAGGCCGCGCCAGTTGAACGCGGAAAGACGCTGTTTGAGTGCGGACTGACGCTCGGGCTTGACGGGTGCGTCGCAACTGCAAGGCGGCGGTCCGCTGGCTTTGCGCGGCGAAAAGAGACGTGGAAGCGGACGTGTGGATGGCATGACCTGTGTCCTCGATCGAATGATTCACTCGCGGAATGCCGACGGTTGTCCGCGCCGCAGACGGGCTTCGAGCGCATCGAGTGCGCGGTTGATCGCAAAGCCGATTGCGCCGACGATCACGACGGAAGCCATCACGAGGTCGAGCTGAAAGAGCTGCCGGCCGTACACGATCAGATAGCCGAGCCCTTCTGACGACGCAACCAGTTCCACCACGACGAGCGCGAGCCACGCCTTCGTGAACGCGAGACGCACGCCCGTGGCGAGCGTCGGCACGGCGGCGGGCAGCACGATGTACACGACGCGCTGCAAGCGGTTGTAGCCGAACACGCGCGCGACTTCATCGAGCGTGGCGGGCGTGTTGCGCACGCCTTGCATCGTGCTCAACGTGACGGGCACGAGCGCGGCATGCGCGATCAGGATGTACTTGAGCGGTTCACCGACGCCGACCAGCAACAGCAGAAACGGCAGCCAGCCCAAGACGGGAATCTGCACGAGCGCATTGAAGGCGGGCAGCAAGTAGGCTTCGACGGTGCGCGACAAACCTAACGCAGCACCGATCAGGAAGCCCGCGAGCGCGCCGACGCCGAAGCCGACCAGCACGCGTTGCAGGCTGACCAATGTGTTGCGCGCCAGGTCGCCGCTGATCGCAAGGTCGTACAGTGTGTCGAAGACCTGTTGCGGCGGCGGAAGAATTTGCGGCGCAATCCAGCCCCGCGCGCAACCGATGCTCCATAGCGTGAACAACACGGCAGGCAGCAGCCACGGCGCGAGATGCCACACGACCGCGCGCACGCGACGTTGCGCCCGCTCCGATGCCGCGCTGGCCCGCTCCTGGACCGAGGCGGCGCGCTCCGTAATGGCGGCCCACTGATCGATTGCCTTGCTCATCGCGGACTCCGTCAACCCAGCGGTTTGCCTTGCGCGTCGTAACGCGTCCAGTAGTGCTCGAGCGATTGCGTGCGCAGTGCGTTGTCGAGATAGCGCGTCTCGAACCAGCCGTCGACTTCGACGGGTTGGCGGATCAGCTTCAGCTTGAGCGCGTCGCTTGCCACGGCCTTGTAGCGCGCGACGATGAACGGATCGATGAGCGGCGAATTGCGCGACTTCAGGCTGTCCTTGCCGAACTCCGCCTGCCACGACGCATAGCTGACGCCGCTCTTCGCCCACAGCTTGAAGAGCGCGTCGCGGTTCGCCTCGTCGGATGACCATTGCGCGCCTTTGACGAACGCATTGACCACACGCTGCACGACGTCGGGATGCGCCTTGTCGAAGTCGTCGAGCACGAGCAGATGCGACTGTCGCGTGAACTGCGGGCCGTCCGTCTGCGATTCGTAGATGATCTTCGCGAGACCCTGATCGCGCAGCTTGTAGAGGTGATAGTCGTTGACCGACGCGTCGATGCCCTTCGACGACAACGCCGCCAGCGAACTCGCCGAGTCGAGATTGATCACGCGCAGATCGCGTTCGTCGAGCTGGTTAGCGGCGAGCACGTTGTCCGCGACGAGTTGCAGATTGGTGCCGCGAAAGATCGACACGCGCCGGCCTTTGAGGTCCTTCACGGACTGCACGTTCGAATCGGGCGGCACGGCGATCTTCACGCCGACGCGCACGCCGGACTCGAGCAGAATGTGCGTCTTCAAGCCATTGGCGCGACCGAGCACGGAAGGCAGGTCGCCCTGAAACGCGAAGTCGAGCGATTTGTCGGCGATCGCTTCGTTGACGGCGGGCCCCGCGCCCTTGAAGAACAGCCATTCGACCTTGATGCCGTCGGCGGCGAATTCCTTTTCGAGCAGTTGCAACTGCTGCACCGTCGCGGCGGGCGAACCGCCGAACGTCGGCGGATCGCCCGCGCCTTGCTGCGCGACGCCGATGCGGATCACGGCGGGTTTATCGGCATACGCCTGCGGCACCGTGAAGGCAAGCGCGGTTGCGAGCAGAACGGACTTCACGAGCGTGAAGGTGCGTCGGAATCGGTTGTCCATTGAATGAGCGAATGCAAGCGGAAGAAATGATGAAGGGCGGGCGCCGAAGGCAGCGAACCGTCGAGGTGCGATCAGTGCGCGAGCGGTTTGCGAGCCGTCGTGAAGATCAGGCGGCGCGTCAGCTGCAGACCACGCGGACCGCGATGCGCTTCGAGCGCGGCGGCGAGGCGCTCACGCAGACGCGCGACGTGCGGTTCGGGCAGCGACGACAGGAAATTGCCGAAGGAGCTCGCGCGGCTGAACGACAGCACGTCGTCGACGTTATCGAATGCGTCGTCGAACTCGCGGATCTCGTTGAGCGTGGATTCGAAGCCCACGGTGGCCAGCAGCGTGGCCGTGCCGTCGCGCGTGAGCTTGTTCGGCGCGCCGATCTCCGCGTGCTGCGAGGCGGGCTCGTCGGCGATCAGCGCGTGCAGCACGCGATGCAGGTCGTGCGGCACGTCTGCGGGCATGGTCGTGAAGCCGATCCGGCCGCCCGGTTTCAGCACGCGGCATGCTTCGCGCAACGCCTCTTGCTGGTCCGGTATCCAGTGAATCACGCTGTTCAGGTAGACGACGTCGAAGTGCGCATCGGCGATGTCCGCCAGTTGCCCGGCACGGCCGACGCGCGCCGCGAAACGGCCTTGCGCGCGTTGCAGCGCGCGCTCGACGCGCAGCGGCAACGGATCGATGCCGAGCACTTCACCTTGCGCGCCGACGCGCTGCGCGGCCGTTTCCGTCAGTCGGCCCGTGCCGCAGCCGATGTCGAGCACGCGTTCGCCTTCGCGCAGGTCGAGCGCGTCGAGCAATTGCAGACCGTGATTGAACTGGCGGATGCCGAGACGATCGTAGTCGTCGGCGAGCTTGGCGGAATCGAGTTGCAGGCTGGGTGCTTTCGACATGAGAGTGAGCGCAGTGGTCGTCTTTGAGCGCTCATTCTTGTCGACGCAGTACGTCGCGACAAGAAAGCATTCGAGCTATTCATATGCGCTGCGATGCTTTCCTGTCTCGTTCTGGTGCGGCTGCGTTTGCTATCGTGAACAGGCATCTGCAACAGTGAATGATGCAGATGCCCGGTGTTTCGATTCGCCGCTAATTTGTGTCAAAGCGGTGTGTCAATGCGGTGTGCCGTTGCGCGCTCAGTTCGTCAATGCCTCGCGTTCGAGCTCGCGCAGTGGAATGTGCCGCACATCGCGCCCCTTCACGACGAACACGACGAATTCGGCGATGTTCTTCGCGTGATCGCCAATGCGCTCCAACGCCTTCGCGATGAACAGATATTCGAGCGCGACCGAAATGGTGCGCGGCGTCTCGTTCATGTGCGTCGCGAGCCGCTCGACGATCGCGCGGAACACTTCGTCGATGGCCTTGTCGTCGCGCACGATCTGCGCGGCGGCCACGGCGTCCATACGCGCAAACGCGTCGAGCACCCGATGCAGGATCGTCGACGCCAGTTCACCGCACTTCTTCAGTTCGACCAGCGAGATGGGCGGTGTTCCGCCATGTTCGTCGATGCGCCGCATGCGTTTGGAGATCTTGCGCGCTTCGTCACCCATGCGTTCGAGGTTGGTGACGCACTTCGACATGGCCATCAAGAGCCGCAGGTCGCGCGCAGCCGGTTGCCGGCGTGCAATCACGCGATGGATTTCCTCGTCGATTTCGATTTCGAGCGCGTTCAGCTCGCGCTCGCTGGCTCGGATGTCTTCGACGAGCGCCGGATCATAGGCGTCGAGCAACGACAGACAGCGGGTGATTTGCCGTTCGACTACGCCGCCCATTTCCAGCAGATTGGTCGACAGCATGTTGAGCGAGGCGTCGAACTGACTCGAGAGATGCTTGTCGGACATGATGCGCCCCCTTGCCACACAGGCTCGATGTATGTGATGCGGTATTTCCGCTTGTCGCCACGCTGCGTCGTATTCCGCAGTGTAGAAAACCGTATATATCGTTTTATGTTAGCGGCGCAAAAATGCGCACGCAAGCGGGGTTATACCAAGGCGCAAGACCGCGTTGCCTGCGGGCAACGGGCCGGAAGGAGCAGGGGAGCGTTGCTGGCCGTTCGAGGACGGCCAGACGGTCAAGACGGGCTTATTTGCCGGCAGGCGGGATCGGAATCATCCCGGGGAAAACATAGGCCTGCAACATCGCAATCACGCCGATTAACGCGGCGCCGGCAATGGAATGGAAGAATACCGTGCGGAAAATAGGGCCGAGCGCAAATGAGCGCTCCTTCGGGTCGTCGTAGCAGGCCGCGCACGCGACCATGATGGACTGCGCGTCGATCATCTTGCCCATCACGCCGCCCGTCGAGTTGGTCGCCACGATCAGGATCGGGTTCAGATTGAGCTGCTGCGCCGTGATGCGCTGCAGGCTGCCGAACAGCGCGTTCGACGCCGTGTCGGAGCCCGTCAGGAACACGCCGAGCCAGCCGAGGAACGCCGCGAAGAACGGGTAGAGCACGCCCGCGCCCGTGAACGCGAGGCCGAGCACGGCGTCGGTGCCTGAGTAGCGTGTGAGGAATCCGAGGCCCAGCACCTGGGCGATCACCAGCACGGGGATTTTCATCCGGCGCATGGTTTGAATGAAGGCGTCTTTCCATTGCGTGGCGCTCAGCCTCAGCACGAGACCCGACAGCAGCGCTGCAACGAAGACGCCCGTGCCCGCCGCCGACAGCCAGTTGATCGTGAAGCGCGCTGCTTCCGCTTTGGCGTTGGCGGGCACCACGGGCGGCATCCGTTGCACGAGGTTGTGCAGCGCGGGCATGTCCCAGACGGGCAGCGACAGTGTGCCCTTGAAGGGAGAGCCGAGCAGCGTCGTCGAAAACGTGACGCCCGCGAACAGGTTGTTGAGCAGCTTCTTGAACTCCGGCACGCCCCACAGCGCGCAACAGGCGATCAGGATCACCCATGGCATCCACGCATAGACCGTTTCCGCCGCTGAATACGGATACTTCCATTCGCCGCGGTCCGCCGTGACGGGTGTCGTGCCCTTGCCGGCGCGCGCGAGCGCTTCGCGTTCATCGCGCAGCAGGAAGCGCGTTTTCGGATGCCACACGAAGCGCAGGAACAACGCCGTGCAGATCACCGAGAACACGCCGGATACGACGTCCGTCATCAGATGCAGCGCGGGGCTGCCCGACGCGTAGAACTGCATGAGCGCGAACGATCCGCCCGCGCAGAGCATCGCGGGCCAGACTTCGAAGACTTCTTTCCACGATCCGCCTTCCATCTTCACGAAGGTCGCGACCAGCCAGAAGGGTACGAGGACCGAGACGAACGGCAATTGATGGCCCGCCATCGCCGACAGCGTGACCTGATCGAGCTCGCTCACGGCCGCGAGCGTGACGATCGGCGTGCCGATCGCGCCCCACGCGACGGGCGCCGTATTCGCCAGCAGATTCAGCACGGCGGACTGGAACGGCCGGAAGCCAAGCCCGACCATCACGGCGCCCGCAATCGCAACAGGCGTGCCGAAGCCCGACGTGCCTTCGATGATCGCGCCGAACGAAAAAGCGATCAGCACGCATTGCAGCCGCCGATCGAAGGAAATATGGACGATCGATTCCTTCACGATCTCGAACTTGCCTGTCACGACGCTCATCGTGTACAGAAACATGGCGGCGAGCACGATCCAGATGATGCCGAGAAAGCCGGAAAGCGAGCCGAGCGCAAACGCGGAAACGGCCGACGCCACCGGCATTCTGAAGACGAGACACGAGATGATGAACGCGGCGATGACGCCGAAAAACGCCGCATACGGCGCGGAGATGCCCAGATGCACGTTGCCCTGCGCGTCGCGGTGGCGGTGCAGGGCGATGAAGTACAGCAGCGTCAGGATCGGGATCGCGGCAATGATCGTGGAAAGGAATGCATTGCCCAACGGGTTATAGGTTTGCTCGTACATGGCTTTCCTTCCTGATCCAGGGATTCACGCCCGTCCTGCCATGGGCGGCCCGCGCCGCAGCGGCGCTCGATCCTTACAAATTCCCGACCAATGCTTGTGGTATAGCGGGACGAATCGTCGATTTCAAGTTTTGTGGCCGCCTTGGCGCATGTTTGCGAGGCTTCCTGGACCAGGAAAGCGATGTCGAGCGGTGCGGGTTTTCGCTCATATCGCGCCAGAACAGACACTGCAGTTCGCGTGATGCGCGGTGCGCAAAAAATAACGCGGTGCGTTGCCGCTTCAACGGCGAACGCACCGCGCATCCAACAGCTGCAACGGCAGCAACCGCTCAGGCCAGATCGAAGCGGTCGAGGTTCATCACCTTCACCCATGCTGCAACGAAGTCGCGCGAGAACTTCTCCTGCGCGTCCTCGCTCGCGTAGACCTCGGACAGCGCGCGCAATTGCGCATGCGAGCCGAAGATCAGATCGACGCGTGTGCCCGTCCACTTCACTTCGCCCGTCCGGCGGTCAGCGCCTTCGAACACCTCGCGTGCAGGCGACGTGGGCGTCCATTCGGTGCCCATGTCGAGCAGGTTGCGGAAGAAGTCGTTGGTCAGCGTTTCCGGACGCTTCGTGAACACGCCGTGCGTATCGGCGCCCGTGTGCACGTTCAGCACCCGCAAGCCGCCGATCAGCACCGTCATCTCCGGCGCCGTCAGCGTCAGCCGTTGCGCCTTGTCGATCAGCAGCGCTTCCGCCGGCACGTCGTACTTGCCCTTGACGAAGTTGCGGAAGCCATCGGCGAGCGGCTCCAGCACGGCGACGGATTGCACGTCGGTCTGTTCCGGCGACGCGTCCATGCGCCCCGGCGTGAACGGCACGCTGACGGGATGCCCGGCGTTCTTCGCGGCCTGCTCGATCGCCGCGCCGCCCGCCAGAACGATCAGATCGGCGAGGGAAATCTTCTTGCCACCGGACGCCGCGCCATTGAACTCGCTCTGGATGCCTTCGAGCGTTGTCAGCACCTTCGCCAGCTGCCCGGGCTGATTGGCCGCCCAGTCCTTCTGCGGCGCAAGGCGGATGCGCGCGCCATTGGCGCCGCCGCGCATGTCTGAGCCGCGGAACGTCGACGCCGACGCCCATGCCGTCGACACCAGCTGCGAGACGGAAAGCCCCGAAGCCAGCACTTTCTGCTTCAGCGACGCAATGTCGTTCTCATCGACCAATGGATGATTCACGGCGGGGATCGGGTCCTGCCAGAGCAGTTCTTCGGCGGGCACTTCCGGGCCGAGGTAGCGGGCGCGCGGCCCCATGTCGCGGTGCGTCAGCTTGAACCAGGCGCGCGCGAAGGCATCGGCGAATGCGTCCGGGTTCTGCATGAAGCGCCGCGAGATCTTCTCGTACTCGGGGTCGAAGCGTAGCGACAGGTCAGTGGTGAGCATCGTCGGCAGCAGCTTTTTCGACGGATCGTGCGCGTGCGGGATCGTCGCCGCTGCGCCCTTGGCGACCCACTGGTTCGCACCAGCCGGGCTCTTGGTCAATTCCCATTCATGGCCGAACAGGTTCTCGAAGAAGCCCATGCCCCATTGCGTCGGCGTGGCCGTCCAGGTGACTTCCAGGCCGCTCGTGATCGTGTCGCCGCCCTTGCCGCTGCCAAAGCTGCTTTTCCAGCCCAAACCCTGATTTTCGAGTTCGGCGGCTTCGGGTTCGGCGCCGACGTTATCTGCGGGACCGGCGCCGTGCGTCTTGCCGAACGTGTGGCCGCCCGCGATCAGCGCCACGGTTTCCTCGTCGTTCATCGCCATGCGGGCGAAGGTTTCGCGGATATCGTGCGCGGCGGCGAGCGGATCGGGATTGCCGTCCGGTCCTTCCGGGTTCACATAGATCAGGCCCATCTGCACCGCGCCGAGCGGATTCTCCAGATTCCGCCCGCCATCGGTGCGGCTGGTTTCCTGGCCGTGCAGTTCCTCGTCGGCGACGAGCACGCCTTCGTCGCCTGCGTCGCGGGGCGCGGCGGCCTTACCGTAGCGAACGTCGCCGCCCAGCCAGGTTTTTTCATTGCCCCAGTAGACGTCCTGGTCCGGCTCCCAGGTGTCCACGCGGCCGCCCGCGAAGCCGAAGGTCTTGAAGCCCATGGTTTCGAGCGCGACGTTGCCGGACAAGATCAGCAGATCGGCCCAGGAAATCTTCTGGCCGTATTTCTGCTTGACCGGCCACAGCAGGCGGCGGGCTTTGTCGAGGCTGACATTGTCGGGCCAACTGTTCAGCGGCGCGAAACGCTGCTGGCCGCGACCGCCGCCTCCGCGTCCGTCGCCCGTGCGGTACGTGCCGGCGCTATGCCATGCCATGCGGATGAACAACGGTCCGTAGTGGCCGAAGTCCGCGGGCCACCAGTCCTGCGAATCGGTCATCAGCGCGGCAAGGTCCTTCTTGACGGCGGCGAGGTCGAGGCCCTTGAACGCCTCGGCGTAGTCGAAATCCTTGTCCAGCGGATTGGACCGGTTGGAATGCTGGCTGAGCAGATCCAGCCGAAGCTGCTTCGGCCACCAGTCGCGATTGGTCGTTCCGCCGCCAGCCGTATGAATGAACGGGCACTTTGCATCGCTTGCCATGCGTCGTCTCCTTGGGAGGGTGTCTCCACTATGCGTTTTACGATGGTGTCGGGCTTGCGCGACAGAGCGCGGCCCCGCGCCAGCGCGTCGGGGCACGAGCGCGGCGGTATGTGCGATTACGCATATCGCCGCGATGTCGGCGCATCTGTCCGGTTTCAATATATGCGACGGCGAAGGGCAACTGAATTCGTTTGCGGCAATGCCGCCAATAGCTCGCCGCTATAGCGCGCGAGCGCATTCACTGCGGACTTGCGCTGATACCTGGTGCCGTATCGCCTATTCTTTTTGGGTTTGCGTGACAGTTCGCCCTGATTCCATTTGAGTGCGCGATGAACCGTGAGGAGCGGAACATGGAAGACGTGGATGTGCTCGTCGTCGGTGCGGGTCCCGTTGGCTTGCTGCTCGGCACCGAATTGCAGCGCGACGGCGTCGCCGTGAGCGTGATCGACACGATGCCGGCGAGAGGATTCTTCTGCAAGGCGCTCGGCATTACGCCGCGCACCCTGGAGATCTTCGACGATCTGGGAATCGTTGATCGCGCAATCGAGGCGGGTGTCTGGCTCACGGGCGTCGAGACGTGGGTCGACGGGGCGAGGGTGCCCGCGCGCAGCATGCAGGTGCCGGAGCAGGGCTTGCCCTATGGGTCGCTTTCGCTTGCGCAGTACGAGACGGAGCGGCTGCTCGAAGCGGCGTTCACCGAACATGGCGGGCGCGTGCACTACGGTTTCAAGCTCGACAGCTTCGTCGAAACGGACGAGGGTGTCGAAGCGTTTCTGACGGGGCCCAAGGGCGAGGCGCGTACGGTGCGTTGCCGATGGCTCGTTGGATGTGACGGCTCGCATAGCAAGGTGCGTTTGGCATTGGGGCTGTCATACGAAGGCGCGCAATTTCCGCAGACTTTTGCGCTCGCCGATGTGGACGTCGACTGGGATCATCCGCGCGGGCCGATGTACCGCTTCGAATGGAGCGATGCGGCGCGCGCGAAAACCAGCGTGGCGGCGGTGCCCGTTCGCGGATCGGCGCGGCGCTACCGGCTGTCGATGATCGTGCCTGACGAGCATTCAGCCTCACTGGCAGGCGTTGCCGCACCCGATTTCGACACGATGCGCGCGCTGCTGTTGCCTTCGCTGCCCGAAGGCACGCAGTTGTCTTCGATGCGCTGGTCGTCGGTGTATCGGGTGAGCCATCGCATCGCGTCCGGGTATGGACACGGCCGCGTGTTCATTGCGGGCGATGCCGCACATATTCATCCGCCCGTCGGCGGTCAGGGGATGAATACGGGTTTGCAGGACGCGCACAACCTCGCATGGAAGCTCGCGTACGTGGCGAAAGGTCTTGCGCATCCCAAGTTGCTCGACAGTTATTCGGCGGAACGGCATCCCGTCGGCGTGGATGTCGTGCAGTCGACGAGCGCGGCGCTCAACGCCGTGCTCGCCCGCCAGGCCGCCAATCCGGCGATGCGCGAGACGCAGTTGCTGGTGACCTATCGCGGCAGTCCGATCGTCGCCGACATGTGCGCGGATGCGGACCCGGAGTTGCCCGCACCCGGCGACCGGCTGCCTGATGCGTGTGGTTTGTCGCAGCGTTTCGTGGGGCGCCCGCGACGGCTGCATGAGTTCATCGGGCATGGACGGCATGTGCTGCTTGGTTATGTCGATGCGGCTGGCGCGCAGGTTGATGCGTTTGTCGATGGCTACCGGGCGCTCGCCGGGTTGTTGCCGGATGCGGCCTCGGCTGTGCTGGTTGCGGCGCCCGGCTGCGACGTGTCGGGCGGCGAACTGACGACGGTGTTGACGGATACAAAGGGCGAGTTTGCGGCGGCATGTCGCGCGTCGGGCGGCATGGTGTGGATCGTGCGGCCGGATGGGCATATCGGATGGAGAAGCGGCCATTGCTCGGGCGATGCGGTGAAAAACTGGGGACGCGTTCTTCGCGGATAAGCCCGATCGTGACGCAAAAACATCCGCGTCGCGCCACATGGAGTGCACCCGCAAACAAGACATCGGTTCGCGCATGGACAAATCCTCGGGCGCGTCAAAAACGATACTGCAGGCATCACACCCCACGCCCGAGGTCCCCATGTCCACGCCTGCCCGCGCCCGCTGGCCGTATGTGTTTGTCTCCGCGTTTCTCGGCACGGCCATCGAGCAATACGACTTCCTTCTCTATGGCACGGCCTCGGCGCTGGTGTTCAACCGGCTGTTTTTCCCGAACCTCGATCCGCTCGCGGGCACGATCGCATCGCTCGGCACGTACGCCGCCGGTTATTTCGCGCGCGGCGCGGGGGCGCTGATCTGCGGACACTTCGGCGACAGGATCGGCCGCAAGACGCTGTTGATGGTCACGCTGCTCGTGATGGGCATCGCGTCGACGCTGGTCGGCTGCTTGCCGACGTACGCGTCCATCGGCATCTGGGCGCCGATCCTGCTGACGACGCTGCGCGTGCTCCAAGGCTTCGCCATCGGCGGCGAGCAGAGCGGGGCGATCGTGCTCGGCGTCGAGAGCGCGCCGGCGCATCGACGGGGACTGTACGGCAGCTGGAGCAACTCCGGCAGCTACGGCGGCGTGCTGCTATCGACAGGCGCGCTGCTGCTGACCTCGCTATTGCCCGAGCCCGCGTTTCTGTCATGGGGCTGGCGTCTGCCGTTTCTGTTCAGCGCGGTGCTGGTGGTGATCGGGTTGATCGGTCGCGCGCGTCTGCCGGAAACCGTCGAGTTCGCGCAATTGCAGGCGCGTCACGGCGTGTCCCGCTTTCCGCTCAGAGACCTGATGCGCGACCATGGGCGCGCTGTGATGATCGTCTTTATGGCGCGGCTGGGTGAAATCACGTGGTCGGTGTTCGTGGTGCTGTTCGCGGTCGCGTATGTCACGGTGCAGCTCAAGCTGCCGAAATCCGTGATTCTCGGCGCGATCATGAGCGGCGCGGCGCTCGGCGTTTTTATGGTGCCGTTCTTTGCGGCGCTGTCGGACCGTATCGGGCGGAAGCCGATCTATCTCGCCGGTTTGATCGCGTGCGCGCTCTACGTGTGGCCGTTCTTTACGATGCTCAATACGCGCGATCCTGTGTGGATCCGCGTCGCCGTCGTGCTCGCGCTCGGCGTCGTGCATCCGATGATGTACGGTCCGCAAGGCGGCTTCTTCGCCGACATGTTCGACGTGCGCGTGCGCTTCTCGGGTGTGTCGATTGGCGCGATCGGCGCGATTGTCGGCGGCGGGATCAATCCGTTGATCTGTTCGTCGTTGCTCGCGCAAGGGCACGGCAATCCGAACGCCGTGGCCACCTACATTACCGCGAGCGCGCTGGTCGCCGCGTGCTTTACGTTCTTTGCGCCGCGACGTCCGCTCGATGCAACGCACGCGGAACCCTTAACTGAGGCGCCGGAACTTCGCCCGAACCCGCTTGGCGACGCACGTTCTGCGTGACTCGCCGTGAAGCAAATACGCTTTCCTAATGGAGCAGTCGATGAATGAACACGACCGGGAACTGAACGACGGCCTCGCCGCGAAGATGGACAGCAAGCTCGAACAGGGCGCATGGGACGCGCGCCAGAAAATCGCGCTTGCGTGCCGGATGCTCGCGCACGAGGGTCATTCCGAAACGCTCGCCGGACAGATCACCGTGCGCGAATCCGACGGCACGTTTCTGACTACGGCAATGGCATACGGCTTCGATGAAGCGACGCGCGGCAACGTGATCCGCATCGACGACGAAATGAACGTGATCGAAGGCCGCGGCATGGCCAATCCTGCGATCCGTTTTCACCTGTGGATTTACCGGCGGCGGCCCGACGTGAACTGCATCGTGCATACGCATCCGCCGTACGTGAATGCTTTGTCCATGACGGGACGTCCGCTCGAAGTCGCGCACATGGACGCCACGCCCTTTCACGACGACTGCGCGTTCCTGCGCGAATGGCCCGGCTTGCCGATCGGCGATAGCGAAGGCGAGATCATTTCGACGGCGCTCGGCAACAAGCGTGTGATTCTGCTGGCGAACCACGGCTTTCTCGCGGCGACGTCTTCGCTGGAAGAATCGGCGTATCTGTCGGTGCTGATCGAGCGCGCGGCGCGCAGCCAGATTCTTGCGCAGTCGGTGGGCGAACTGAAACCCATCGACGCGGCGCGCGCAAAAGAGTCGCACGATTTTCTGCTGCTGCCGAGCATCGTCAAGTCGAGCTTCGCGCTGTTCGCACGACGCGTGATCAAACGGGAACCCGACGTGCTGTTCTGAGCGCGGCGCGGGCCGGAAACCCATGCGAGAATGGGCCGTTGCGACCTCATGATTGTCCAGCGGCGTCCAGGCCGGGAGGATTTCGCCATGCCCGACAGTTCCGCGTTCCGTCTGCCCTACGCGCCGACACTTTTCCCGATGCCGTCCAGCGCTATCGACGAGTTGAAGCGTTCGCTCGATTACATCGTGATGCCGGGCGAACTGCTGTTCGACGGACATGTCGCGCAAGACGAGTTGCGCGCATGCCGGCTGACGGGCGGCGGCGTGCTGGCGACGGCGCACATGGGCCGCCAGGAAGTGCGGCACGACAACGACCATCTGCGCTGGCTCACGGGCGACGACGTCGTCGTGCTGGTCGCGCTGGCGGGGCGCGGCACGGTCACGCAGCAAGGCTGCACGCTGCCGTTCGCAAAGGGCGATATCACGTTTCGGCGGGCGCGTGTGCCGTCGGTTGCGCGTATCGAAGAACCCGCACACCTGCGGATGATCCGTTTGCCAATTGCGCGTTTTCTTGGTCAGGCGGTTTCGCGGCATGCGCAGTTCCGTCCGCAGCGCGCGGATGCCGGATCGGGCATCGTGAAGAGCCTGCATTGTTTCGTCGACGAGGTGCTGCCTTCTTTCGAGAGCATGAGTCCCGTCACGCTCGCCGCCGCTGAAGAGGCGCTTGTTGCGCTGCTCGGCGCGGCGTATCGGGAAGCGGAGGCGATCGCGCAGCGCACGGGCCGCGAGGCGGCGCCCACCGTCGCGCAACCGCTGCGCTGGGTGCAGCTGACGCGGTTTATCGAAGCGAATCTGTGCGACCCGGAACTGGATGTCGAAGCGTGCGCGTTGGCCTTGGGCGTCTCGAAGCGCTACGTGCACAAGCTCTTCGAAGCGCTCGGTCTGCAGTATGGCAAGTACGTACTGCAGCAAAGGCTTGCGCGGTGTCGCGATGAGTTGCGCAATCCGTTGCTGGCCGGTCTGTCGATCGAACAGATTGCGTATCGCAATGGCTTCAACGACGCGGCGCATTTCAGCCGGCGCTTTCGCGACTGCTACGGCGCGTCGCCGCGTGAGTTCCGCAAGCGCGAGAGCTTGCTCTGAGCGATCCCTTCCGGAGCAACCGCTGCTTCGTTGATGTATGATAATGATTCTCATTAACTCGGTCATTCATCCAGCGTTCCGCCCATGCGCGAGTTCTTGCCGGTTGCGCTCGCGTTTGTCAGCGCGCTTCTCTTCTATCTCGGATCGCCGGGTCAGCAATGGCGCGCCGCGCCGTTGTGGCCGCGCTTGTCCCAAGGCGCGGCGCTCGTCGCCTTTATGGCGGCCCTGATTCCCGGCATCGCCGCCGGTCATCTGGCAACGACGCTTTCCATCGTCATCACGACCTTGATGGCCAGCTTCGTCGCGTTTCCGTTCGTGGCGGCCCTGCGCAGACGCGCGTCGGGAACGGCGCGATGAGCGACACCATCCGCGACGTAACGAAGAAACCGAAAGTCGAAGGACACTGGATCGGCAAGACGACGGCGGGCGTGATCTGCGGATTCATCGTCGCGCTGGCGTCGAGCGGGCTGCTCGTGCGGCACGCGCCGAGCGCGGGTATCGATGCCGCGAAAGCCGAAACGGCGATGCTGTTCGTGCCGCTCGTCTGGACGGGCGTGTTTTCCGTCGCGTATCTGTTTCGCAGCGGTTTGCGCGCGTGGCTCTGGCTCGGCGCAGCGAGTCTCGCGACGCTGGCGCTCTTCGAAATCTGCAAGTAAAGCTCATGCGCACCGATCTCCTACGCGTCTACAAGACCGTGCATACGTGGACCGGCGTGATCTGCGGGCTCGCGCTGTTCATCTGCTTCTACGCGGGCGCGATCACGATGTTCAAGGATCAGCTGATCGACTGGACCACGCCGCGCGCCAGCGTGCATCAGCTGATTCGCGTCGAAGACTCGCCGAAGCTGATCGAGCGGGTGCTCGCGACACAGCCCGACGCACGTAAGTATCTGTCGCTGCGTTTTCACGATCGCGATCACGCGTGGCTCACATGGCCCACGCACGGCCGCACGCAGCGCGCGACGGCCACGTTCGATGCGAACGGCCAGTTGCATATCGACACGACGCATCCGTCCGATGTCGCGCAGTTCGTCAACGTGCTGCATATGACGGCGGGCGTGCCGGGCGGCTTCGATGTCGGCATGGGTGTGATGGGCGTGGTGTCACTGCTGTACGGCCTGGCGCTGGTGTCGGGCGTGATCGTGCTGCTGCCGACGCTGATCAAAGACCTGTTCGTGCTGCGTATCGGCAAGAACCTGAAGCGGATGTGGCTCGATGCGCACAACGTGGTCGGCATTCTGAGCTTGCCGTTTCATCTGGTGATGGCGCTGTCGGTGGTGGGCTTCGGGCTGCACGACTACATCTACAGCGCGCAGGACAAGCTGATCTACGACGGCAAGCTGCAACCGATGCTCGTCGCCCAGAATCCGTTCTTCGGCAAGGCGCCTGCGAAGCCAGAACAGGACGCGACGAAACTGCTCGCGCCCACGGCTTTGCTCGACAAGGTGCGCGCGCAGGCGCCCGGCTTCGAGCCGGAAGAACTGACATGGCGGCGCGCGGGACAGCCTGGCGCAACAGTTTTCGTGCGAGGCGAAGCCCCGGATTACCTCGCGCGTAGCGGCGGCTTCGCGCTAATGGACCCCGTCAGCGGCGAATTCGTGAACCACAAGTTCCTGCCCGGCGACGGCAATGGCGACAACTGGGCTGCTGCCACGAGTGCGATTTACGCGCTGCATTTCGGCAGCTACGGCGGCGCGCCGATTCAGTGGGGCTACTTCCTGCTCGGACTCGCCGGTGCGTTCCTGTTTTACTCGGGCAATCTGCTGTGGATCGAAAGCCGGCGCAAGACGCAGCGCGCGGAGAACCAGAGCGTCGCGCAGCGGCGCTCGGCGAGCTTTCTCGCGTCGTTGACGGTGGGTGTGGCGCTCGGTTGCATCAACGGCATTGCGTTGAGCCTCGTCGCAGCGAAGTGGCTGAGCGGCCATGTCGCGGATATGCACCAGTGGCACGCGTCGATCTACTACACGGTGTTTCTCGCGTGCATTGCGTGGGCGTTCGTGCGCGGCGCGCCGCGCGCGGCCGTCGAACTGCTGCTGTGCGCGGTGATTGCCACGGCAGCGCTGCCGTTGACGAGCGTCGCCGGCTGGCTGTTTCCATCGACGAACTGGTGGGCGGGCGGCAGCGACGGCTCGCTGGCCGTCGATATCGTCGCGGCGCTCGGCGCCGCATGCTACGCATGGATGTGGCGCGCGACGGCCAGACGCGTATCGATGGGGCGCACCGACAGCGTCTGGTTCGACCGCTCGCGTCAGAAGTCGGTGGTCAACGACATCAGCAACGTACGCGGCTTGCCCTGAGTCAGGTAAGCGCCCGTCGTCGATGACCAGTACGACTTGTTGGTGATGTTCTCGACGGTCGCGCGGAACGTCGTCGTGTGCTTGAAGACGGTCGTCGTGTAGCGCGCGCCGAGATCGAAGGTGTCCCACGCCGGAATCGACAGCTTGTTTGCCGCATCCAGATACTGATTGCCCGTGTGGACCCACGCGGCCGTGAACGTCAGGCCCGGGACCCACGGCAGATCGTATTCGCCGCCGATGTTGAACAGATACGCCGGCACGCCGATCGGGCGATAACCATCCGTCGCGCCGAGGTTCGTGTCGAGCTGCTTCGCGTTGAGCAGCGTCGCACCCGCCAGCAGGCGCACGCCCTTCACCGGCTCGCCATACACCGACAATTCGATCCCGCGATGACGTTGCGTGCCGTTCGTGCCGAACACGTTGGTCGTGCTATCCGTATAGGCCGTCGGTTGTTCGATCTGGAACAGCGACAGTTCGCCGCCGAAATGATTCGTGTCGTACTTCGCGCCGACTTCATATTGCTTCGAGCGGCGCGGCGACAACGTCTGGCCGACGTTGCTCGCGCCGAACGGCGCTGTCTGGCCCGCTGCGAGCGACTCCGCGCGATTCGCGAACAGCGAGATCCCGCTGGTCGGCTTGACGACGAGACCGAAGATCGGCGTGTTGATCGACTGGTCGAACGTGCTCGAAATCTGGTCCGTGCCGACCGTGTAGTTGTTCTGATGCAGCTGCTGGTGACGCGCGCCGATCGTGAACAGCACGCGGTCGTTGAAGAAGCCGAGCGTATCCGACACGGCGATGCTCTTCGTCAGGATCTGGTCCGCGAGGCTCGGCTCGTCGAAGCTGCCCGCGACGAAGCTGTTCGCCGCCGGCTCGGGCACGATGCCGCCGCCATACAGGCTGGTCGGGAAGGCGCTGCTGAAGGCGAACGCTTCGCGGTCGACGAGGCTCGTGATCGCCGCGCCCAGCGACACCATATGCGTGACCGGACCCGTCGCGAAGCGGCCGCGCACGCCGACTTCCGCCGATTCCGCGTTGGTCGTGCGCAGGATGTCGCCGCGCGTGGCCGTCGTGCCCGTGAGCGCGTTGAAGGTCGGCGACGAATAGGTGCCGTCTTCGTGCGAGCGATGCACGCCGCCGCTCGCGTAGGCCGTCCAGCCCGGCAGGAAGTCATACTCGGCGCGCAGGATGCCGACGGTGTCTTCCAGCGTGCTCTGCGTCCACGGCTGCGCGAAGTTGTGCGTCGCCGACGGCGGTTCGGGCACGATGTCGCCCGTCACGGAAACGGTCGAGCGGCCTTGGTCGATGTTCTTGCGCTGATACAGGAAGTCGCCGTACAGGCGCAGCTTCTCGCCGCGCCAGTCGAGCGACACGGCTGTGGTCTGGTTGTGGCGGAATTCGTCGTCGATGCTGGTCTGGCCGCCGTCGATCGACCCGTTCACACGAATGCCGAACTGGCCTTCGCTGCCGAAGCGGCGGCCGACGTCGACGTGCGTGCCGATCTGGCCCGACGCCGTGCCGTCGACGGTGACTTGCGTGAGCGGCTTGTCGTCAGCGCGCTTGAGTTCGAGATTGATGCCGCCGCCGATCGCCGAGCCGGTCGGCGATGCGCCGTTCAGGAATGCATTGGCGCCCTTGAACACGTCGACGCGTTCGAGGACATCGACGGAAACGAGCTGGCGCGGCGTGATGCCGTACAGGCCGTTCAGCGACACGTCGTCGCCGTTCAGCTGGAAGCCGCGGATCACGAACACTTCGGAGAAGTTGCCGAAGCCGTAGGCCGGGCGCACGGCGGGATCGTGCGACAGCAGATCGCCGATGCTCTGCGCCTGCGAATCCTGAATCGCCTTCGACGTGTAGCTCGTCATGCTGAACGGCACGTCGCTGAGTTTCTGGTTGCCGAGCACGCCGAACTGGCCGCCGCGCGCAATCTGGCCGCCCGAATAGGTTGGCGCGAAATCGCCGGGCAGGGCTTCCGCCTGGCCTTGCACCTTGACGGTGGGGAGCGTGGCGCCGGCGGCGCCGTTCGAAGGCGTATCGGACGACTGCGCGTGAGCCGTGATGGCGATGCCCATCGTCAGCGGCAGGGCCGCGCAGGCGAACAGATGACGGACAGCAGAATGCAGCGGCCGCACGCGCGGACGCGAAGAATTGGTGGTAGGCATGGTGGCCAATCCCTGAGTAAAACTGTTTTTTTAGGGTGACGGCGGGCGTCGACTACTTTTGGTTGGGCGCGAAGCGGTCGTCGCGACGACGGATGCAGGCGAGTGACGCGATTTTATTCAAATAAGAATTATTCGCATATGCGTTTTCAATAAACGCGACGGGCAGGAATGGAAAGCGTTGCTCTGGTGCAACAGGTGGCGGGTGTTGTGTGGCGCGCTCGCGACGCGCGGGCGGCCATGGGCGGGGCGGTGGGGGAAATGAACGTTGCTGCGGCGATACAAACGCTTGCATTACACGAATAGGGGTTTATACTAACTCTTGTCTCCTCCATGTCTCCTCTTGATATGGATTCAGCCCACCGCTTGGTGGGCTTTTCTTTTTGTTCCCCCGGTTTTGTCCCCTCGGTATGCGCACGGCGCGTTGGCTTTCCAGTCACGGGCCAAAGAACGTCTGGCAAAAGTGGCCGGGTACGCGGCACTGCGCCGTTTCTGTTTGCGCGGCGGGCTGGTTCGGTTGCGGTTGATCGACTGCCGAACAGCCGGCGATCAGGCTCGCGAACATGCACAGCATCGCTGCGCTTACGTCCCTTCTGCCGTGTATGAAGAGCCCGAGCATGTCGCACCTCGAAACGCGCATCGGCGAAGCGCCGGGGCTAGCGTTCGCCGCAAGCCCCGGTCCGGCTTCCATCCAACCGATGTTACGCGCTCGCAGTCAATCGCTCCTGCGTCCGGTAGTCATCGAGCAACCGTTCTTTCTTTTTCGCCGCTGCCTGGATATTGCGTTCTTTCACATGACCGAAGCCGCGGATGTCGTCTGGCAGGCTGGCGAGCTGGAGCGCCACGGGCAGTCGTTCGAGATCTAGCGTCGCGCAAAACTCGTCGACCAGTGCGATGTACTCCGCAATCAGTTGACGCTCGCCACGCCGCTCGGCCGTCTTGCCGAATACATCCAGCGCGGTGCCGCGCAGTCCCTTCATGCGTGCGAGCATGCGGAAGACGGGCAGCATCCACGGACCGAAGCTTTTCTTCTGCAAATTCCCGCGCTCGTCGCGTTTCGCGAGCAACGGCGGCGCGAGATGGAAGCTCAGCTTGTAATCGCGGCCCGGTTCGCCCTCGAACTGTTGACGCAGTTTGTCCAGATAAGCGGGATCCGCGTAAAGACGCGCGACTTCGTATTCGTCCTTGTAGGCCATCAGTTTCGCGAGGCCCGTCGCCACCGCGCGCGTGAGCGGCAGTTTCGCGTTGCCCGCGACCTGTGTTTCCTTCGCGCGGATCCGGTCGATTACGGTGCGATAGCGCTGCGCATACGCCGCGTCCTGATACGTTGTCAACAGCGCTTCACGCGATGCAATCAGCTTGTCGAGCGATTCCGGCATCTGCATGACGATCGCCTGTTGCGCGGCAGCCGGCTTGAGCAGCGCCTGAACTGCGGCCTCGCCATGATGCGCGATATAGCGTCCCCAGCTGAACGCCTGCTGATTCTTCTCGACCGATACGCCGTTGAGTTCGATCGCGCGTACGAGGCTCGACAGTTGCAGCGGCAGCCAGCCTTTCTGCCATGCGAAGCCAAGCAGCAGCGGATTGCTATAGATCGTGTCGCCGAGCAGTTTCAGCGCGAGGGCGTTGGCGTCGATGAAGGCGCATCCTTCGCCGATGCTGTCGCGTAGCCCCGCTTCCGTCTGCGTGCCAGGGAATGTCCACTTCGGGTTCTTGACGAATTCTGCGGTCGGCGTCGCGCCGCTGTTGATCGCGGCAACCGTCACGCCATGTTGCGTGCGGGACAGCACATCGTTCGACGCCGACACGATCGCATCGCAACCGATCACGAGCCGCGCTTCGCCCGTCGCGATTCGCGTCGCGTGCAACGCATCGGGCGATGACGCGACCTGCACGTGGCTGAGCACGGCGCCGCCCTTTTGCGCGAGGCCGGCCATATCGAGCACGGTGACGCCCTTGCGTTCGATATGCGCAGCCATGCCGATCAGGCCGCCAATCGTCACGACGCCCGTGCCGCCGACGCCCGTTACGAGAATGCCGTACGGCCGTGCGAGCGCCGGGAGCGACGGCATCGGCAGCGCGTCGAACTCTCCATCGACAGCGCCGCTGCCGCGCGCGGCCTTGGGCTTGCGAAGCTGCGCGCCTTCCGCCGTGACGAAGCTCGGACAAAAGCCCTTCACGCACGAAAAGTCCTTGTTGCACGACGACTGGTTGATCTTGCGCTTCGTGCCGAGCGGCGTATCGAGCGGCTCGACGGACAGGCAGTTGGATTGCACCGAGCAATCGCCGCAGCCTTCGCAGACGGCGTCGTTGATGAACGCGCGGCGTGCGGGGTCGGGATACGCACCGCGCTTGCGCCGCCGCCGTTTCTCGGTCGCACACGTCTGGTCGTAGATCAGCACGGTGGTGCCGGGCATCTCGCGGAGCGCGCGCTGCACGGTATCGAGCTGATCGCGATGATGCACATCGACACCAGCAGGCAACACGATGCCCGAGTGATATTTGTGCGGCTCGTCGGTGACGATGACGATGCGCTTCGCGCCTTCGGCGTGAACCTGATGCGCGATCTGCGGCACGGTCAGCACGCCGTCGACGGGCTGGCCGCCCGTCATCGCGACAGCATCGTTGTAGAGAATCTTGTAGGTGATGTTCGCGTTCGCCGCGATCGCTGCGCGTACCGCGAGCAGACCCGAATGGAAGTACGTGCCGTCGCCGAGATTGACGAACACATGCTTGTCGCCGGAGAAATGCATCTGGCCGATCCACGCGACGCCTTCGCCGCCCATCTGGCTGAAGGTTTCCGTCTTGCGGTCCATCCACATCGACATGTAGTGGCAACCGATACCCGCAAGCGCGCGCGAGCCTTCGGGCACGTTGGTCGACGTGTTGTGCGGGCAGCCGGAACAGAACCACGGCTTGCGTTCGACGGACACGCGCGGTTTCGCGGCTTCGCGCTCTTTCGCTTCGATGATCGCGACGCGCGCGAGCATCCGCGCCCGCACGTCGTCGGGCAGGTCGGCGCGCGAGAGGCGCCGCGCGACGGCCTTCGCGATCAGCGCCGGCGACAGCTCGTAATGCGCGGGCAACAGCCAGTCGCCGCGCGGCACCGACCATTCGCCGCCTTCATTGTCGCGCTCGTCGAACTTGCCGTAGATCTTTGGCCGCACGTCCTCGCGCCAGTTGTATAGCTCTTCCTTCAGCGCGTATTCGAGAATCTGGCGCTTTTCTTCGACGACGAGAATCTCTTCCAGCCCTGTCGCGAATGAACGTGCATCCTGCGCGTCGAGGGGCCACACGCAGCCGACTTTCAGCACACGCAGGCCGATTTGAGCGCACGTGTCTTCATCGAGACCGAGGTCACTGAGCGCCTGGCGCACGTCGAGGTAAGCCTTGCCCGCCGTGATGATGCCGAAGCGCGGCGTCGGCGAATCGATCACGACGCGGTTCAGCTTGTTCGCGCGGACATAGGCGAGCGCCGCATACCACTTCTCGTCGAGCAGCCGCGCTTCCTGCGCGAGCGGCGCGTCGGGCCAGCGGATATTGAGGCCGCCCTCGGGCATCGTGTAGTCGGTCGGCGTGACGATTTCGACGCGGTCCGGATCGAGATCGATCGACGCCGTGGATTCGATCACGTCCGTCACGCACTTCATCGCCACCCATAGACCCGAGTAGCGGCTCATCGCCCAGCCGTGCAGCCCGTAGTCGAGATATTCCTGCACATTCGCCGGATACAGCACGGGAATGCCCGCCGCGATGAACGCGTGCTCCGACTGATGCGCGACCGACGACGACTTCGCCGCGTGATCGTCGCCCGCCAGCACGAGCACGCCGCCGCGCGCGTCGCTGCCGGCGGAGTTCGCGTGCTTGAACACATCGCCCGTACGGTCGACGCCGGGGCCTTTGCCGTACCACATGCCGAACACGCCGTCGCGCGTCGCGCCCGGCCACAGATTGATCTGCTGCGTGCCCCAGACGGAGGTCGCGGCCAGATCTTCGTTGACGCCGGGCTGGAAGACGATGTCGTTGTCGTGCAGATGCTTTTTCGCTTTCCACAGCGACTGATCGAGCGCGCCCAGCGGCGAGCCGCGATAGCCGGAAATGAAGCCTGCCGTGTTCAGCCCGGCCTTACGGTCCCGTGCTTTTTGCAGCATCGGGAGACGCACCAGCGCCTGCGTGCCGCTGATATACACACGGCCTTTTTCGAGCGTGTACTTGTCTTCAAGCGTGACGGGCGTGTCGGCCGTTTCGGCCGCTAGATCGGATGCAATGGCTAGATCGGGCGCATTCATGGCAGGGCTGTCTCCGGGGAATGTGTTTTTCGCCGAGTATAGGAAGCCGATTTGCTATCGTAAAATCACAAATAGACAATTCTGGTATTCGAAAATCAGATGGCGTTCGATCTCACACTCCGGCAGCTCCGCTACTTCGTGGCGGCGGCGCAAACGGGCCAGTTCTCGATGGCGGCGGCCAACGAGCACGTGTCGCAATCGGCGATCACCAACGCGGTGCTCGCACTGGAAAGCGGCCTCGGCACGCGGCTGTTCGAGCGGCTGCCGCAGGGCGTCACGCTCACGCCGGACGGCCAGGACTTCTACAACCACGCGCGGCGCGTGCTCGACGCCGCGCGCGACGCCGTCCACATGCCGCCGTTCCGCTCGCACGAGATGCGCGGGACCGTGCGCATTGCCGCTTCGTATACGGTGCTGGGCTATTTCCTGCCCGAATTGCTGGCGCGTTTTCGCGCGACGTATCCGTTCATCGAGTTCGACTTGCGCGACATGGAGCGGGCGGATATCGAGCGCGCGGTGCTCGATGGCGACGTCGAGATCGGCGTGGTGCTGCTGTCGAATGTGGAAAAGCTCAGCCGGTTCGGCAGTCAGGTGCTGATCCGCTCGCGGCGGCAATTGTGGGTCGCGCCGACGCATCCGCTGGCGCAAGTGGACGCGCCGTCGTTGAAGGACATCGCGGCGCATCCGTACATCCTGATCACGGTCGACGAGGGCGAGCAGTCGACGCTGCGCTACTGGAAGAAGAAGGGCCTCGTGCCGAACATCGCGTTTCGCACGAGCTCAATGGAAGCGCTGCGCGGGCTGGTCGCGCATGGCTTCGGCGTGACGGTGCTGTCGGATATGGTGTTTCGTCCTTGGTCGCTGGAAGGCAAGCGTATCGACGCGCGGCCCATCACCGACGTCGTGCCGCAAATGGACGCGGGCATGATCTGGCCGAAGGGCGCGCAGTTGAGCGCGCCCGCGACGGCGCTACAGCAGTTTCTGATTCATGCGTGCGGCACGTGAATGATGCCGGCACACGCGAGACACGCTTCAGTGTGAAATGCTCTCGAGCGATTTGCCGAGCGTTCGCGGGCCCATCAGACCGATCGTGACGATCACGAGCGTCATCGCGCCTGCAATGAAAACGAACACACCCGCGACACCGAAATCCTTGAGCGTGAACGCGATCACGAACGAACTGAACACCGCCGACAAACGGCTCCACGAATAGACGAAGCCCACTGCCCGCGCGCGAATCGCCGTCGGATAGAGTTCCTGCTGATACGCGTGATAGGTGAACGAGATGATGTTGCCCGCCAGCGTCAGCAGCACGCCCAGTATCACGATGGCGACGGCCGATGCCGCCTGGCTGAAGAGCAGGCCGGCCACGATATTGAGCGCGGCCATGCAGACGATCACATGCTTGCGTTCGAAGCGGTCCGCAATCCAGTAGCCGAGCAACGGCCCAAGCGGCGCAGCCAGGCCGATGACGGTCGTATAGAGCAGGCTGGACGTCACCGTGATGCCTTGCTTGACGAGCAGCGTCGGCACCCAGTTCGCGAAGCCGAAGAAGCCGACCGTCTGGAAGATGTGGAAGATGATCAGCATCACGGTGCGCTTGCGATACGGCGGTTTCCACATATCGGCGAAACCGGCCTTGCGCGGAACGGGTTCGGACGGTCCCGGCTCGGGCAACGGCTGCCCGTGCTGCTGCGCGACTTTTTCTTCGAGTCGCGCGAGGACTTCGTCGGCTTCGCGAAGCCGCCCTTTACCCGCCAGCCAGCGGGGACTTTCCGGAAGATTGCGCCTGAAGTACCAGACGAACAGCGCACTGATGCCGCCGAGCAGCACGACCCATCGCCAGCCGTCCACGCCAAACGGCGCCTTAGGCACGAGCAGCCACGAAAGAAACGCGACGACGGGCACGGCCGAGAAGCCGATCGTCTGGCAGATCGCAAATGCCCTGCCGCGCAGATGCTTCGGCGCGAGTTCGGACATGTAGGTGCCGATGGTAATCAGCTCGACGCCGATCCCCATGCCCGAGATGAAGCGCCACACGTTCAAACCGGTGGCCGTGTCCTGGAAGGCCATCACCGTGTTCGCCGCGACGTACCAGAGCAGGGACCACGTGAAGATCGCGCGTCGGCCGAACCGGTCGGCGAGAAAGCCGCATGCGATGGTGCCGACGAACAGTCCGCTGAATAGCGCAGCGATGAAGCTCGCGACGCCTGACGTGCCGAACAGACCCGTGGTGGTCGGCGTAAGGATGCCGCTCTTGACGAGTCCGGGCGCGACATAGCCAGTGAAGAGAAGATCGTAGAGTTCGAAGAAGAAACCGAGGCTCAGCAGCAGGATCAGCTTCCAGACGGCGCGCGTCGCGGGAAGCCTGTCGAGGCGCGCGGATATCGCGCCCGCAGCGGTTGCCGACGCAGTCTCGACGCGCGTTGGAAAATCAGTGGCGCGTAGATCCGAGGCGCCCTCCAGAATGGCCATGTCTGTCTCCTGTCTCGTAGTTTGAATGTTTCACGGCTCGGGCAATTGCCAGCTATCCGTAGTCGATCGCAAGGCGCTTCACGCGTATTGCTCCTGCAACTCGGCGAATGAAGCGATCCGGCCCGCAAGCGCGCTCGCCACGACAGTCGGCGGGCTGGCAAGCCATACCTGACCCGGTCCGGAGCGGCCGGGGAAATTGCGGTTGATCGCGCTGATCGTCACCTGACTCGCATCCGTCGACGAACCCGGCCCGCAGTTCGCGCATGCGCCGCATGACGGTTGCAGCAGAATGGCGCCGACCTGCTCGAACGCGTCGATATAGCCGCGCCGCACGCAATAGTCCCTGACGTCGGAGGTGCCGAACTGCAGATAGAGCTTCACATCGGATGGCACGCGCATACCGCGCGCGGCAGCCCAGGCCAGCACTGCGTGATAGTGATCGAAGTCCTCGCGCTTTCCGGCTGTGCACGAGCCGCCATACGCAATTTCGACGCGCGGACGTTGGGCAAGATCGCGCAGCGCGATGCCGTTGCCGGGATCGCCGGGAGCGGCGAGCATCGGCGAAATTTGCGTGCAGTCGATTCCGATCACGTCGGCATAGACTGCGTCGGGATCGCTGCGCATCCACGGCTCGATCACGAAGTCGATGCCGCGCCGTTCCTTGAGGAACCTGACGGTTTCTTCATCGGGGGCGACGATGCCCGTGAAGCCGCCGAGTTCCGCCGTCATGTTCGTGAGGGTGGCGCGTTCATCCGTCGTCAGCTGCGCGATGGCGGAGCCGGCGAACTCGAATATCTTCCCCACGCCCGCGCCGGCACGAATTCTCGGATCGGCGAGCAGATGCAGCGCGAGATCCTTCGCCGTCACGCCGGCCGGGACGGCGCCGTTGAAATCGACGCGCAGCGAGTGAGGCACGGTCATCCGTACCGCGCCCGTGACGAAAGCGTTCGCCATGTCGGTCGTGCCGACGCCGAACGCCACGCAGCCGAGCGCGCCGCTATGCGGCGTGTGCGAATCCGTGCCGACGATGAGTTGACCCGGCAGCGCATAGCGCTCCGCCATCATCGCGTGTGAGATGCCTTCGGAGCCTTCGCTGAGCCCGTCGCCGGTGTCGTTCAGGTAGCCGTGATTCGTCAGGCCGTAGTCTTTGGCGAATTGCCGATGCGCGTCCGACAGTTCGCGCACATCGGGCAGCAGACCGTTTCTGACGTGCAGTTCGCTCTTGTGCGAATACGAGAGATGGTCTTCGAACGTGAGAATGGTTTCGGGCTGATGCAGCGACAACGGTTTGCCGAACGTCGCGTGCAGCATGTGCGTTGCCATGCCCGTGTAGTACTCGTGGATAAAGCGCCAGTCGGCGCGCACGAACACGCCGGAGCCGGGCGTCAGCGAATCGCCCGTGCCGTCCGTGCGCAGCGCGTGGCGCTGCAGAATCTTTTGCGCGAGCGTGCGCGGTTCGGTATCGATCGAATCTTCGGGGCACGCAGCGATTTCGATGCGGCGCATATGCCGCGCGCCGTAGCGCAACAGCCCGCCGCTTGTGAGGATCGACGCGGACAGGCTGTCGCGCGACGCAACGAGTTCTTCGATCCCGATCGGCTCGCCGCGCTGGATGCGTTCGATCAGCCCGAAATCCGTCGATGTAAACAGGCCCAGGTTATCCGCGTTCTGCCGATAAATCCGTTCGAAACTCTTCGCGATCACGAGCCGGATGCCCGCGCGATATTCTGCGAGCGGACTGTGTTCACGCGACGAACCTTTACCGTATCGATTGCCCGCGACCGTCACGCAAAAGCCGCCAGCGCGGATCGCGTCGGGGCCGATCGGATTACGGTCTCCCGTGCGGAAACCGACGTAAGGAAACCGGCCCAGACGCTCATCGAAGCGGGTGAGCACGCTCATCGGCGTAATCTCGTCCGTCGATACGTCGTCTCTCAACGTTCCCGCCGACGCCTGCGTCAGATCGGAGCCGTCGAGTTGCCGTTCGACCCGTTCAGGATCGTCGCAAAAAAACAGTACCCGGCCCGTCAACTCCAGTTTTGCCATCTGATTTCTCCTTCAACGGAAATCTAGACGGCGACCGCGTCGACGACGAAGTGCTCGATCGGCAAAGGGGATATCGCAATTCGCGATGTCCTCGTTAACCCTCGGCCTGAGCGAGTGAGTCGATCAATGCCTGCACGGCTTTGAGACGCGACGATTTTCTGAGCGCGTGAATCTGAAGGCTGCGGTTACGCGCCCAAGGTTCATCGAGTGGCCGGCGCACGAAACCCCGCGATCCGGCGAAAGCGGAGGCGGCACTCGTCGGAACGATGCCGATGCCGAGTCCCGCTTCGACCATCCGGCATTGCGCATCGAAACTGTTGACCGTCACGGACAGAGTGAGCGGCGTCCGAACCGCATCGGCGCGCTCCTTCAGCGTCTGATCGAGTGAGCCGCCCGCCTGCAACGCGACGAGCGGAAAACGGATGACGTCGCTGAATGTCGGTGCATCGAGGGCGGCGAGTTCATGAGCGGGCGGCAGTACGACCATCAGCGGATCATCCGCGAAGTGCCATGAATCGAGGCCTCCCGGTATCTTGCTGCTTGCCGAGATGCCCACATCCGCCCGATCGTCCACGCACGCGCGAATCACTTCGTCGCTGATCTGTTCGGTCAACGCGATCTGTACGAGCGGATAGCGGGCCTGAAAGGCTTTCAGACGCTCGGGCAAAAAGCCGACGATCGCGGACGCATTGGCATATAGACGCACGACGCCGGCGACCTGGCCGCTGAGCGACTGAACCTCGCGCGCCAGCGACTGCAACTGATCATGGACGGATGCCGCGCGCGAGAATGCGTGGCGGCCCGCCTCGGTCAATTCGACGCCAGCAGGCGAGCGGATCAGCAAGGGAAGGCCCATTGCGGATTCGAGATCCGCAATGCGTCTGCTCAACGCTGAAGGGGCGATGTGATTGCGGCTCGCTGCCCGGGCGATGGAGCCTTCCTGCACGACGGATATGAACAGCTCCAGGCTGTACGGATCGATGCGCATGCTGCCGGACCTTGTCGACGTTCGTGGCGTGTGGGGCGGACCGATCGAGGCAGTCCGTCAGCGGCCATATTAACAGCGGCCCTTTGTGCGCCCGAGGCGGGCGCGGCGGCCATGCCGGGCAATGGACGCACTAACGCGCAGGCGGCAGAAACCGCAGCAACGCGCCCGTCACGACGGCAGGCTGCTCTTCGGCGACCCAATGGCCCGAGCCCTGCACATTGAGCGCCTCGACATTCGTGGCGACATGCCGCAAGTGATCGCCAATGATCGGCCCGAAGCTTCCCGCGCCGCCGATGCCGAGCACAGGCATCGTCAGCTTCGTTGCGGAAAATGCCTGATTGTCTTTCACGTCTTGCGGAAACGCGCGGTAGTACTCGAAGCTCGCGCGCAGCGCGCCCGGCATCGCGTATTCGCGGGCATAGGTTTCTTCGACTTCATTTGTGAACGCGCGGGCGTTCACCGCTTCCGAATTGTGAAACCACTTCAGGTATTCGAGTTCGCGTCCGGCGATCAGCATTTCGGGCACGTCCTGTACCGAATAGAAGCGGAAGTGCCACGTGCGCGGTGACTGCACGAGTTGATCCCACGGCTCGATGCCGGGCAGCGGCACGTCGAGGATCGCGAGCGTGCGCACTTCGTCGGGATGCTGTGCCGCGTACGCATAAGCGACCATCCCGCCCATATCGTGACCCACCACATTGACCTGCGGACCGAGGTCGAGTTTCGCGACGAGCGCGCGGATGTCTTCGGCAACGTTGGCCTTCTCGTAACCCGTCGCTGGCTTCGACGTATCGCCGAGGCCGCGCAGGTCCGGTGCGAGCACCGTATAGCCGCGCGCGACGAGTTGCGGCATCACGTAGCGCCACATGTACGAGGTCGAGCCCCAGCCGTGCAGCAGCACGACGGTCGTGCCGTCTTTCTTGCCCTGTGCGAGCAGATAGTGGTAACGCACGCCGTTCACGTCGACCTTGCCGTCCACGATTTTTGAGGTCGCAGTCGAGATGGCCGCCGATGTCATCGGCAGATAGTCGTCATGGGTGGCAGCGTGGGCGTGAGGTGCCGCGCCCGTCAAAACGATCGACGCGGCGAGGAAAGCGGAGATAAACGTATTGCGCATGATGATTCCAGTCGTCCTGAAGGGCGAACATGTGCGAAAGCCCGGGATGGCAATGCCGGCACGCTGTCAATGACACCGTGCGGCGACTGGAATCGATAGTAGGGAAGTGCTGGCCGATTGACGTGCGTGTTTGCCGATGAACTCGTTGCATCGGATCGAACATGTCGGCCATGCCGGCGGCGGGACGCTTTTACGAAAGGTTGGCTGGAGCGCGCAGGGCGCGCGACCGTTATGCCTTCGGAGCGACAGACGCTCCAGCGATCCCATGTCTCGCCAGCGCGTCGGCGACAAACCCCGAAGCTTTCATCTCTTCGACAAACGCGTGCAACGCCGCCGCTGCCGCTTGCCCACGGCTCTTCGGCGTACCCATTGCCTGCTGGATCACCATGAACCGTTCATCGAGCAGCCGAAGCCCGCTGGCCTTTTTCGCATCGGCTTCGAGTTGCTGCTTCACGCCCGCAGCGACTTCGAGATTCTGTTCGAGGAACGTCTGCACGACAGCCGGCGAAGTCGGCGCCCGCACGATTTGCGCGGCCTTCAATTCGCGCGTCAGGAACAGGTCATACGCGCTGCCCTTGCCGACGGCCACGCGATTGTGCGCATGATCGACATCGGCATTCGTCTTGACGGGCGAGTCGTTGCGCACCAGATAGAAGCCTTCGATCAACACATACGGTGCCGTGAACGCAATCGTCTCGCCGCGCAACGGATCGACGGCGAAGAAGCCAAAATCCGCGCGCTCCTCGCTGACCGCCTGAACCGATTTGCCCGCTGCATCGAACACGACCAGTTCGAGTTCGACGCCGAGCTTGTCGGCGAAGGCTCGCGCGAGATCGACGGATACGCCGAACGGCTCGCCCGTTTCAGCGTTCTTGTTGGCGAGAATCGGATTGCCGAGATTGATCGACGCGCGCACCTTGCCGGTGGGCGTGAACGCGGCGACGACGGATTGATCGATAGTCATGAATGCTCCCGTGGCGACCGCGCTTTTGTGCCGCAGCCTGAGGGTGCAAGGATAAACCGGTTTTATGTCGGCGCACAAAAGTCCCACTGAATATCACTTTAGTCTAGGGACGAGCGCTCCTCCCTCCAATATCGTGTCCCCATGGAGACGATAAGGCCGTCGATCACGACTGGGCCGAAGGAGGGCATTTTTCGACGCATCGCGCGCGTCTGTTACCCCATCGCACAGCTTCTCGCATCCCCGCATCTGGTTTCTCGCGCTATTCACCGGCGCCGCTGAGTTCACGCGTTCCGTCGCCGCGCATCGGCATTGGCAGTCATCCGCATTCAATCCGAAGCGCCATGCGCTGTGCCTCGTCACGCAAGGTCGACGGGTTCCAATCCATTACACAACGAATCGGAGACAATGAAAAAGCTGGCTATCCTCATATCCGCAGTGGCTTCAGCATGCGCTGTCGGCACTGCACATGCGCAATCGTCCCTCACGCTGTACGGCGTGATCGACAACGGCATCGAATATCAAAACAGTGGTGCGGGAGCGGTAGTCCGCGCGTCGTCGGGTGGACTTGCGGCCACCGTGTACGGCATGAAGGGCGAAGAAGACATCGGCGGCGGTCTTCACGTCAATTTCCAGTTGGAGCAAGGCTTTTCCGCCGTGAACGGCCAGGCATCCAATCCCGCCGATGCATTCAATCGCCTCGCCTGGGTCGGGCTGTCCGGCGGCTTCGGTGAATTGCGTTTCGGGCGGCAAAAGAAGCCGGAATATCTGTTTCTCAACCGGGAGATGGACGCAGTCGGCGTGCAAAGCATTGCGTCTCCGTTGAACAACTTCAACGACGTTACCGTCCGTGCGAGCAACGCGATCACGTATTTCACGCCGACGGCCTACGGTCTGACCGCGCAATTCTCGGTCGCGATGCGCGACGATACGACGAAACCGACCAACGGCATACAGTTCTACAACGCTGTCGCTCGCTGGGTAGTCGGGCATTTTCATTTCGCGGCGGGCTACGAGCAGCAGGGCAATGCAACAGGAACCTCGCTGCAACGCGTACTCAGGGCGGTGGCGTCATATGGCACGAAGTCCGCGCGCGCGTATCTCGCGTACCAGTCGGAACGCGAGTCCGACAACAGCGAGAAGCTCGATATCTATGCCCTGTCGGGTTCGTATTCGTTCAGTCCGTTCGACCGGCTTTCATTGATGTACGGCTATGCACACGACCGCACGGGTCAAGGCAACAACGCGCAGCAGGTCGGTCTGACGTATGCGTACTCGCTTTCCAGGTCGACAACCGTATACACGTCCGCGGGCTTCATCCAGAACCGCAATCAGGCGCAATTCACGCTCAACGGAACCGAATACTCCGGGATCGACGTCGCACCGGGCGCGAACGTGCGCGGCGTGATCGTCGGGATGATTCACAGGTTTTGACGCGGTGCCCCGAAACGGGTGCCGGAGCCAGCGCCCGCGCGGCCTCGACAAAAGTGCCATTGAATCTGCGTTTTGTGTAGGGACACGGCAGGCCCTGTCAAATATTCTCAACCCATCGAGACGATATGCCGGGCGCTGATCCCGTCGCCGGCGACGAACCATTCAAGGAGAGGATGTTGACCAGAAAAGTCCCGCTCAAGATCGCGATCGCTGAGCATCCGCATACGTCGGCTATCCGCAACGGCGCCATTCCCATCGAGGGCGTGGATGCCGAGTTCATCACCGTCAAGCCGCAAATCGGCGCATTCCGCCGGATGGTGCGCGATGTCGAATTCGACGTGTGCGAGCTGGCGCCGACGACTTACATCATCGCGCGGGCATATGGCGCACCCTTCGTCGGCCTGCCGATCTTCGTCGTGCGGCGCTTCCATCATGGCGGGCTGCTGGTGCGCCCGGATGCGGGGATCAAGGAGCCGAAGGACCTCGAAGGCAAGAAGGTCGGCGTGCGCGCCTACTCGGTGACGACGGGCGTATGGACGCGTCAGGTGCTGATCGACGAGTTCGGCCTCGATTCGTCGAAGGTGACGTGGGTGGTCGACGACGAAGAGCACGTCACGCAGCTCAAGCTGCCGTCGAATGTGATTCACGCGCCTGCTGGAAGTTCGCTGGCGGAAATGATGGAGAAGGGCGAATTGTCGGCCGGTTTTGCCGCGGCTGCGGGTATCGGCCGCACGGGCGCGCCGACAGGCGGCTGGCAGGAAGTCGAAGCCGACTATCCCGACCTGCTGCCGAACGCAGCCGCGCTCGAAGCCGATTACTACAAGCGCACGGGCGTCTATCCGATGCACGGCACGATCGTCGTGAAAGACTCGGTGCTGGCCGAGCACCCGTGGATCGCGAAGTCGATCTTCGACGCGTTCGCGCAGGCGAAGAAGGAATGGCTCGCGCGGCTCGATGCGGGCGAGGCGACGAGCGCGAGCGACAAGAAGTACCTCGAACTGCGCAAGATCGTCGGACACGATCCGCTGCCGTACGGTCTTCAGGAAAACCGCAAGACGATCGAAACGCTCGAAGCCACCGCATTCAAGCAGGGGCTGACGCCGCGCCGCATGTCGATTGGCGAACTGTTCGTCGACCCGCAAGCGCGCTGATCGAAAAAAGACGGAGACAACATGATTATCGATTGCCACGGTCACTTCACGACCGTTCCCGCATCGTTTCGCGCGTGGCGCGCCAAACAGGTCGAGTTCGCGAACGACCCGGCCAACGCGCCGTCGCGCGATGGCGCACGGGTGAGCGACGACGAAATCCGCGAAGCGATCGGCAACGGCCAGCTCAAGCTGCAACGCGAGCGCGGCAGCGACCTCACGCTGTTCTCACCGATCGCCGGTTTGATGAGCCACCATCTCGGCAACGAGCGCACGAGCCTCGAATGGGCGGAAGTGTCGAACGATCTCGTGTACCGCGTGACGGAACTGTATCCGGACAACTTTGCGCCTGTCTGCCAGTTGCCGCAATCGCCGGGCACGGCGCCTGCGAATTCGATCAAGGAACTGCGGCGTTGCGTCGAGCAACTCGGGTTCGTCGGCTGCAACCTGAATCCCGATCCAACGGGCGGTTACTGGACGGGCAAACCGATGACCGACCGCGAGTGGTATCCGCTGTACGAAGCGCTCGTCGATCTCGACGTGCCCGCGATGATTCACGTGGCAGCGTCGTGCAATCCGTGCTTCCACGGCACGGGTGCGCATTATCTGAATGCCGATACGTCGGTGTTCATGCAATTGCTGCAAGGCGACCTGTTCAAGGACTTCCCGACGCTGCGCCTCGTGATTCCGCACGGCGGCGGCGCGGTGCCGTATCACTGGGGACGTTATCGCGGGATGTCGCTGGAAATGCGCGAACGTCCGCTGGAAGGTCTGCTGAACAACATTTTCTTCGACTCGTGCGTGTATCACCAGCCGGGCGTCGAGTTGCTGACCAAAGTCGTGCCTTCGGACAACGTGCTGTTCGGCTCGGAGATGATCGGTGCGGTGCGCGGCAAGGACCCGTTGACAGGCCAGTACTTCGACGACACGAAGCGCTACATCGACGGCTGCGCCGCATTGACCGACGAAGACCGCTACAAGATTTTCGAAGGCAACGCACGGCGCGTCTACCCGCGCCTCGATGCGCGGCTCAAGGCGCGCGGCAAATAAGCACGCAAGCACGACGACCGACACAGAGACACTCATGACTTCAATCGTTGATATCCACCCGCACATCATTTCCGACGACGAGAGCGCGTATCCGCCCGCGCCGCTATTCGGCAAGCGCTCCGAGTGGTCGAAGGAACGTCCGACGACCGTCGAGACACTGATCGCCGCAATGGACGCCGCCGGTGTCGCAAAGGCCGCCGTGGTCCATTCGTCGACCACGTATGGCTTCGATAACAGCTACGTGGTGGACGGTTGCGCGCAGTATGCGGATCGTCTCGTGGCGGTCGGTTCGGTGGACGTGTTGCAAGAGGATGCGCCGAAACGTATCCGCGAATGGGTCGGGCGCGGCCTGGCGGGCCTGCGTCTCTTCACGGGCGGCAGCACGAAGGAGTTCGACCCGAGCGAACTCGACGATCCGCGCTCGTTCCCGGCGTGGGAACTGTGCGCGGAACTCGGCCTGCCGATGTGCATCCAGACCGGCCCGATCGGACTGCCGAAGGTGACCGCGCTCGCGCGGCGCTTTCCGACGGTGCCGATCATCCTCGATCACCTGGGCCGTCCCGAAGTCGCCGATGGCGCGCCTTACGCGAACGCGCAAAGCCTGTTCGAGCTCGCACCACTCGATAACATCTACCTGAAGCTCACGCCGCGCATTTTCGGCGACGTGAAGAAGGAAAAGGCGAGCGCGGAGACGTTCTTTCCGCGTGTGGTCGAGGCGTTCGGTGCGCAACGGATGGCATGGGGCTCGAACTTCCCCACGTCGCCGGGAACGCTCGCCGGGATTCTCGCGACCGCTCAGGCAGGTCTCGCGAGCCTGAGCGACGAAGATCGCGCATGGATCTTCGGCAAGACCGCGCAAAAGCTGTATCCGGCGCTGGCCTGACGACACAGCGCGACTCGAGCCGCACGGCAGCATCCAATCAAAACTGAAGAGAAGCTAAAGATGGAGACAAACAAATCTGGGCGACCAGGCATCGCGAGCCGCTGGGCGACACTCGCGCTCCTTGCGATCGGCGTGTTGGTTTCCTTTATCGATCGCACCAGCATTTCTTCGACGCTGGCCGACGCGGGCTTTATCCGGCATTTCGCGCTGACGGACCTTGATCGCGGCTGGATCAACTCGGCCTTCTTCTGGTCGTATGGCCTCTTCCAGGTGCCGATGGGCTGGGTCGCCGACCGCTATGGCGTGAAATGGCCGTACGCGATCAGCTTCGCGTTGTGGTGCATCGCGACGGCGCTGATGGGCGCAGTGACGGCGCTCGCGAGTCTCGTCGTGATGCGTCTGATCATCGGCATGGCGGAAGCGATCGTGATTCCCGCGAGCTACCGCTGGATTCGCAACAACTTCGACGAAAGCCAGAACGGCCTCGCGGTCGGCATCCTCGCAATGGGCAACAAGTTCGGCCCGGCGCTCGGCGCGCCCGTCGGCGCCTGGTTCATCGTCAACTATTCGTGGCAAGTGATGTTCATCGCGACGGGCCTCGTCGGACTGATCTGGCTCGCGCCGTGGCTGCTGCTGGTGCGCAACGATCTGCCGTCGAAGGACGAACTTACGGCGAACAGTCGCAGTGCCCGCTCGGTGAGCCTCGCGAGCATTCTGGCGAGCCCTGTCGTGTGGGGCGGCATGATCACCAACTTCTGCTACGGCTACTTCACGTTCTACTGCATGACGTGGATGCCCGCCTATCTGGTCGAGCAGCGCAACCTGTCGATCTCGCGCTCCGGGCTGTTCACATTCTTCAGCTTCGCGGGCATCGCGATTGTTGCGGCGCTCGCCGGATGGGCTGCGGACCGCGTCATCGCGCGAGGACGCAATCCGATTCGTGTGCGCAAGGCATTCACGGTGGCGGGCTTTATCGGCGGATGCACGGTGCTGCTCGGCGCGTACGCGCATACCGTCGAAATGGCGCTGTTCTGGAACGTGCTGTCGCTGTCGCTGCTCGGCTTCGTCACCGCGAACAACCTCGTGCTGTCGCGCCTGACGCTGATCCCGAAGCAGGCCATCGGCCTCGTCACGGGCGTGCAGCAGGTTGCCACCAGTCTCGCAGGCGGCGTGGCGGCGAGCCTGTCGGGGTGGTTGCTGCATGTCAGCGGAAGTTATGACGTGCCGATGATGGTGATTCTCGGCTTCCTGCTGGTCGGCGCGACGGCCACGCTGATTCTGTATCGCCCCGAATGGGCGCCGAGGGTAACCGAAGCGCAGGGTTCGCTGCGGCGAGCCTGACGCGCGTCGTTCGCCGCGCAAAAAAACACAGCACGGCCGGGACCTTCGGCCCTAAAGAACCTGTTCAATCATTGAGAAACATACATGGCGAAGATCGTATTCGGGATGGCAGTGCCGCACAGCGGCATGCTGGGCCAGGCACCGGAAGACTGGCTCAAGAACGGCGAGCGCGACCGTAACAATCCGCAGCTGTGGTATCGCAACCGGACGTGGACATATCCTGAACTGGAAGCGCACCGCGAAGCTGCGTTCGAGAAATACCTGACGCTGGAAGAACGCACCGCGCGCGCCGCGCGCTGCCGCGCTGCGCTCGACGGCATGGCGGCGGCATACCGCGACGCGAAGATCGATATCGCGATTATTCTGGGCAAGGACCAGAAGGAGATCTTCACTGACTTCTCGCCGTCGATCGCGATCTATAGCGGCGAGGAAGTGCACAACGGTCCGCCGCAACGTTCGGTCTACGCACCGGACCATCACGTCACGCATCCGTGTCATCCGCAGCTCGCCACGTATCTGATCGACCATTTCCAGAAAGAAGGCTTCGATCTGACCGATCTGTTCGCATGGCCCGACAACGTGTGGATGAAGCCGCTGCCCGAGTATCCCGTGGTGCCGCATGCGTACAGCTTCGTGTATCACCAGATCATGAGCGACGATCCGCCGCCGCACGTGCCCATCATCATGAACTGCTTCTACCCGCCTACCCAGCCGTCGATGTCGCGCTGCATCGAGTTCGGGCGCGTGTTGCGGGATGCCATCAACGCATGGCCCGAGGACGTGCGCGTCGGCATTTTCGCGTCGGGCGGCCTGTCGCACTTCGTCAACGACGAAGAGTTCGATCACCGCATCATGAAGATGCTGGCCGAGTACGACTACGACGGTCTCGCCGCCGTGGATGACCGCTCGTATCAGTCGGGTACGTCGGAAATCAAGCTCTACGTGAGCGTGATGAAGGCCGTGCAGGAAACGGGCGCTGAAATGACGCTGGTGGACTACGTGCCGTGCTGGCGCACGCCAGCCGGAACCGGCGAAGGCATGGGCTTCATGTACTGGAAAGCCGCCGATTGATCGTTACCGCATCGACCCCATTCAACCGAGAGTCAAGACCATGAGCGATACGCGCCTGAACAGCATCATTCGCGCTTTCGAATCCGGCAAGCCCGCGTTTGCCGCGTTTTCCAAGCTGGACAAACAGTCGGCCAGCGAGATGAGCGACGCGCCGTATGACGGCATCGTCTTCGAGATGGAGCACAACCCGTACGACGTGTCGGCGCTCGGCGACGCGTTGCAGTACATGCTCAGCCGCAAGCAGATCGTCGAATCCGGCTCGGTTGCGCCGCGCGTCACGCCGATTGCCCGTATTCCCGCCAATGGCGCCGAAATGAATCAGGCGTTTGCGAAGCAGGTGCTCGATCGCGGCGCGTATGGCGTGGTGTGGCCGCATGTGTCGACGGTCGAGCAGGCCTATAACGCCGTCGCGTCGTGCCGTTATGCGCGACCCAACAATGCGCCGCTGTACGAGCCGAAAGGCATACGCGGCGACGGCCCGGCAACGGCCGCGCGCTACTGGGGCTTGAGCCTGGCCGACTACTACAGGAAGGCTGATGTGTGGCCGCTGGCGCCGCATGGCGAAATCCTCGTCGGCCTGATGTGCGAGAGCACCGAGGCAATCGAGAACCTCGACGACATTCTGTCGAATGTGCCCGGCATCGGCTTCATCCTGATCGGCGAAGGCGATCTGAGTCAGCAACTCGGCTATCCGCGCGACTACGAACACCCCGTCGTGGCCGATGCGATGCGGCAGATCGTTTCAATTTGCCATAAGCACAATGTCGTCGTCGGCAATCCGCATGTGAACGCGAAGAATCACAAGCGGCTGCTCGAAGAAGGCTATCGCTTCCTGATGTCCGCGCCGCTGAAAAGCTACGGCGTCGTCGGTATGGCGCGCGAGATGGCCGGCTATTGAATGCACGGAGTCGAAAGCCCGGTCGAGGACAGACTGCAATTCATTCGAATATAAGGACGAAGATCCATGACTACCACTCTCACTGAGGTGCCGACGCTACGCACCAACCTGGCCACTTATCCCGTGACGAAGGCGATGAAGGACGGACGGGTTGCATCGGACCTCGTCAACCTCGACTTCTGCGGACCGACGCCCGCGCACAACGGTTTCAAGGCGATGGTGCGCGAGAACAGGTTCGATGCGGGCGAACTGGCGATCGTCACGTTCCTGCAGGCCAAGGCATATGGCAAGCCCTATGTGCTGCTGCCGACGCCGATCTCGGGCCGGTTCCAGCATCATTGCGCGGGCTTCAATATCGACTTCGGGCATCTGGAGCCGAAGGATATCGAAGGCAAGAAAGTCGGCGTGCGCACTTACACGCAGACGACAGCACTGTGGATTCGCGGCATTCTGCGCCACGAATACGGTGTCGATCTCGACAAGGTGACGTGGATGACACTCGGCGACGGCCATCTTGCTGAGTATCGCGACCCGAGCAATTGCGAGCGCTTGCCGGCGGGCTCGTCGATTCCGCAGATGATGCTCGATGGCGAACTGAGCGCCGCGCTGCTCGGCGAAGACATGCCGAAAGACCCGCGTGTGCGCACGCTCGTTCCCGATGCGCAGGCTGCCGCGAAAGACTGGTTCGCGCGTGAAGGCGTGGTCCCCATCAATCACATGTTCGTCGTGCACGAAGATCTTTCGAAGAAGCACCCCGACGTAGTTCGCGACCTGTACCGGATGATCGTCGAAAGCGGTGCGCTGACGGAAGGCGGCGTGCCAGCCGTGTTTCCGCCTGTCGGCCTGGAAGCGAACCGCAAGGGCATCCAGCTGGCGATCGATTGGGCGCTCGATCAGAAGATCATTCCGCATCGGCTGACGGTGGACGAGCTGTTCGATGACGTCACGGGCAGTCTGGGCTGATAGCGACGCTTCGCGCTGGCGAGATCCGGAAGAAGCAGTAAGAGACAGACAACACAAAGCGCTCACCAACATGGAGACGCAGGAGCGGCCGGACAACTCGGCCCGCTTACTGACGCATAAACAACTGGAGGCATTTCGCTGTGTATTTGACTTCGTCACTCAAAAAACTGCTGGCATGCGTTGCGGCAGGGGGCGTTTGCATCATGATACCGGCGGTGGCCGGTGCGGCGCAGAACGGGGACCTGCTGCTCAACCGTATCGGACCGGTGACGTCCGAGCTGTATGTGTCGAATGCGGACGGTTCAGGCGAGCACCGCCTGATTGCAACCGACGGCTTCGACTATCACGCTTCCTTTTCGAAGGATGGGCAGTGGGTCGTCTTCACGTCGGAGCGCGATGGACTCGGCGAGTCGAATCTGTATCGCGTGAAGATCGACGGCTCGGGCTTGCAACGGCTCACCGACCACCTCGCCGTCGACGATGCCGCCGTCGTCTCGCCAGCCGATCCGAACCTCATTGCATTCGTTTCGTCGCGCAGGGGCGAGGCCGGTTTCGGCACGACCAACGTGTGGACGCTGAACATCGCGACGGGCGCGCTGAAGAACGTCACGGGGTCGATCGCGTTCGATCCCGGCAAGCCGCATAGCTACTTCCGGCCTTCGTGGTCGCCGGACGGCAAGTGGCTGGCGCTGTCGTCGGATATCGGTTCCGACTGGCGCGGTCATAACCTGCCCGTCGGCTGGGAACGCACGCAGGAAAGCGGCATCTATCTGATCCGGCCCGATGGTTCCGGATGGAAGAAGATTGCGGGGAATCCGGGCTTCGATGAAGGCTCGCCGTCGTGGTCGCAGGATGGCAAGCAGGTCGTGTTCTATGAGACGCCCGTCGAGTCGACGTGGGGCGCGCATCGTCCCGAGGGGATCAACTCGGTCAGTTCGCAACTGGTGTCGGTGGATGTATCCAGCCTTGGCCGAACGACGTTGACGTCGACGCCGGGCCTGAAGGTGTTTCCGCAGTACGTGAGCGCGACGAACGTTGCCTATCACGTCAAGGGCGGCGACACGGAAGGCATCTACACGACGGCGGGCACGTTCCGCTCGACAGCGGGTACCGGTATCCGCTCGCCGCGCTATTCGGCGGACGGCAGCAAGATGGTCTACGAGAAAGTGACGTTCCGGCCGGCGCACGCGAATGGGACGCCGCTCTTCAGTTTCGACCGTGCGTGGAATTACAGGTACATCGACGTGTTTCCGCAGCTGTCGGCGGATCGCAAGAAGCTGGTGTACACGGAAAAGGCGATCAATTCGTCGATTGCCATCATCAACCCCGATTTCTCCGGCTACACGCGCATCTACGATCCGTCGACGAGCGGCCTCGATCCGGACATGGTGAAGAAAGGACTCGCAGGCGCATTCCAGCCGACGTGGTCGCCGGACCGTCAATGGGTCGCATTCGGCGTGGGTGACTGGTTCTTCACGCGTGGCGCGGGGCCGGGCCGTATCGCGCGGATCAAGGCGGACGGCAGCATGAGCGGACATCCGGAAATCCTCACGGACGGTTCGATCAACGCAGGCTTTCCGAGCTACTCGCCGGACGGCAAGAAGATCGTCTATCGCGTGTGGAGCCAGAAGGTGCAGGGCCTGCGCATTCTCGATCTGGATACGCGCACCACGACGGTCCTGACCACGGAAGCGGACAACCTGCCGGGCTGGTCGCCGGACGGCACGAAGATCGTGTTCACGCGCAAGCAGATCAACCCGGCCGATCCGAACAGATTCAACTACGACGTGTTCACCATCAAGCCGGATGGTACGGGCCTGAGCCGCCTGACGGACGACGGCTCGAACCAGGGGCACGCCGTGTGGACGTGGGACGGGCGTATCGCGTACAGCTCCGGCACCTATGGTTTCAGGGACGAACTCGCGCTATACGACAACAGCTTCCAGCCCGACGGACAGAACTGGGTGATGAACGCCGACGGCAGCGATCAGCACGCCATCACCGACACGCTGTGGGAAGAAGCGATGCCGATGTACATTCCGAACCCTTGACCGGTTGATTCCATCGATATGAAAAAGGGCGCTGTGTTGTTGCACAGCGCCCTTTTTGCATTTCCTGACTGACGTGCTTGCGCTCGACTCAAGCAAGCCGGAACTGCGTAACGGAAGCACGCAGGCGTGCGGCCTGATCGTCGAGCGATGCGGCCGCAGCAGCAGCCTGTTCGACCAGCGCGGCATTCTGTTGCGTGACTTCATCCATCTGCGAGACGGCACGGTTGACCTGCTCGATGCCCGTGCTCTGTTCGGTCGATGCCGCCGCAATCTCGCCCATGATGTCGCTCACACGCGCAATCGATTGAAGGATTTCGCGCATCCGTTCGCCCGCGTCGGCAACCTGGCCGGTGCCTTCGTCGACACGGACGAGCGATGCCTGGATCAGCGCCTTGATGTCCTTCGCAGCCGACGCGCTGCGTTGCGCAAGCGAGCGCACTTCGCCCGCGACTACCGCGAAGCCGCGGCCTTCCTCGCCGGCGCGTGCGGCTTCGACGGCCGCGTTCAAGGCGAGAATGTTGGTCTGAAACGCGATCCCTTCGATGACGCCGATGATGTCGCCAATCTTGCGCGACTGTTCGACGATGCCCTGCATCGTGCCGACCACCTGATCGACCGCTTCGCCGCCGCTCTTGCTTGCCGCCGACGCCTGCACGGCGAGCTGGCTGGCCTGGCGCGCGTTATCGGCGTTGTGCTGCACGGTCGTCGTCAATTGCTCCATGCTCGCGGCCGTTTCCTGCAGCGATGCCGCCTGCTCCTCGGTCCGTTGAGAGAGGTCGGTGTTGCCTTGCGAGATTTCGCTCGACCCCGTGGCGATGGATTCGCTCGTGAGCTGGATGTCGCGCACGAGTTCGCGCAACTTGAGCTTCATCTCGTGCAGCGCGAACATCAGGCTGCCGCGATCCGCCGATGCGAGATCGATCTCCGCGGCCAGGTTGCCTGCCGCGATCTGCGCGGCGAACGCGGCAGCGTCCGAGGGCTCGCCGCCGAGCGTCCTGCGAATGCTCCTGGTCATGTACCACGCCATCAGGCACACCACTGCGAGAATCGCCGCCGAAATCGCGAGCAGGCGGGTGGCGGTGCGCCAGAAGGCAGCGTCGATGTCGTCGTAGAAGAAGCCCGTGCCGATCCACCAATCCCATTCGGGAACCGCGACGACGCCTTGCAGCTTCGCTTCGTACTTGCCGTTCTGCGAGCGCTGGATCAGCACGTCGACGAGTGCGTAGTGACTGTTCGATAAACCCCGCCGGTAAGCGTCCAGATCCGTTTCGCCCGGCAACGCGCCTTTACCGACCATGCGTCTGCCGATCAACTCGTCGACGGGATGCACGAGCATCAGGCCGTTTGGGTTCATCACCCAGTAGTAGCTCTTTTTGTCGGCGTTGAGCGCATTCAAGGTGCGTTTCGCAGCCGCCTGCGCTTCGTCGTGCGTCATTTTGCCGTTCGCTTCGAGCGCGCGGTATGACTGGATCATGTGTTCTGCTTTCGTCAGAAGATTGATCGCTTCGGCCTGGCGGTTGGCAATCAGCGCATTGTTCAACGCGTGCAGCGACACGGCGACGACACAGGCGATGCCCAATAGTGCCGCGGTGACCAGCACGATCAGTCGGGTAGAAATTCTCATTGGCTTGCGGTTGGAATCGTTAGGGCTCTGCAAGATTTATCGGCCGGATGCCGGATAAATTGAGTGCAGGGCGAATTCGAATTCGCCATATCGAGCCCAGTTTTTCTTATCGCCCAGACGTGCGAAGCGCGGCTTGTGCCGCGCTTTCGAAGGGACGGTCTTCGGAAGTGGTGTGCTGCGATTCAGGCCGTTTTCGTCTGGACCTGACGACGGCGCGAATCCTGGCTAATTGCTTTAACGAGCGCACCAGCGACGATTGGCGACCCGCTCGACGGGTCGCCAATCGATGCATGCAGTTACGCTGCCAATCAGAAGTGAATTTCTGCCATGAGCATGGGTGCGGACGTGATGGTGCCGACTGTTTCGCTGGTCGGCGTGCCGTACATGTGATGCCAATACTCATAACCGACGCCGGCGTAGACCGCGCGAGGATGACCAGCGAACGAGCCCAGATCCGCGAGCAGCGAGACCCGTGTGAGGAATTCGGTGGTGGTTTCGACGCCGAAGCCGTCCTTGCCTTTGGGGCCAGTCACACTGGCGAAGCCGCGGAAAATGAATGGAACGGGACCGGCTCTGAACGGAAAGAGCCACGAGCTTTCGATGTGCCATGCCGTATGAAAGTGCACGTCGACGCCGGTAATGCCGTTGTGATTGCTCTCGGTTCGCGCACCCGCCGTCAGATTCAGGAAGCCGCGCGGTAACGCGAATTCGATAGTCGGACCCAACACGAGCATCCGTGCGCGTTCCCCATAAGCGTCGTTCTTCGCACCGAATTCATAGCCGACGGTGAAGCCCGCGTCGCGAATGATGCCGATGCCCACGCGCCGTCCAAGAATCTTGCCTGCGCTCAGTTCGACGCGGCCGATGCTATACACCTCCTGTGCGCCGCCTGACGACGGACCGCCCGCTTCAGGATTCGCGGCGTTGGAGACGAGGTAGTCGACATTGAATGCATAGCTGCCGAACCGGAAGCCGCCCGTGGTCGTGAGCGAGCCGATGTTCTGCACGATCTTGGCGCTCATGCCCGGATAGTGGAAGTCATTGCCGTAGCGATAGCCGATATACGTATCGTTCCATGACACGGGCGGCTCGCCGGGCTCCTCGCCCGACTTCAGACTCGGCGCAGTGAGCGGGGCAGCCGTGTTCGTTTGTGTCTGTGGTTTCTGCGGTGCATCCTGCGGCGCTGAAACGGCGGGCGCGGTGTAGACCTCCGCGTATCCAGGTTCGCTCAAGCAACAGAGCATTGCTGCGCCGAGAAGCGATGTGCGCAAAGCTGCCGATATGTTTTTCATGTCTCCGTCCGATGTGCATTTGTTATCAACCCCGCTTTGTCCAGCTTGCTGGAGGACGAACAAGGAGCAAGATGCTCGGGGCGTAGTTGTGAGAAGCCGTCTGGACCATCGAGCGTGGCCGCTTTCGGGCTCCCGGTCCGGCCGCACCGCCGACGTGTGGTTGAACGAATCAACACGGAAAAGGGTGTCGCGGTGGGAAGAAATACTATTGAATGCCTCGACGTTTGCCTTTACACAAAAATCAGATTCGCTGGCATTTTTGTGTGGCGTGTTGAAGCGCAGACGCGTCTCCGTCTCGAATCGCCGTCAGTTGTTCGTCGATAAAAAATGCCAGTGAATCTGATTTTTGTGTAGGGACGCGCGAGCGGGCCGCACCTATTCTTGCTCTCACAAGACAACGCGTCCGGCGGCGGGAGTCTTCTTCCGGTTGTCGGCGAGCGAAGTCAACAGGAGACGCTATTGCCCAGCAAGGTCGCCCCCGTCGAGCGGTCAATGAGCATTCGCTCACACCTTGCGCCTTCTCCCGCTACTCTACGACCCGGACACACGCGACGCCGCGTATCCCCGTCGTCTCGCCGCACAGCCGCGCACGCGACGCAATCAGCTCTACGAATTTAATCAACGGAACCGCGCATGGCTTCATCGTGAGTCATGCGTTCGCGCCAATCCGGCTGGTTCCAGAAAAAGCAGAGACTGCTGGAGACAAAATGAAGAAGCTGATCGTTATCGCATCGGGCGTCGCGAGTGTGTGCGCCGTCAACGTTGCACATGCGCAATCGTCGGTCACGCTATACGGCGTGATCGACAATGGCATCGAGTATCAGAATCCGGGCACGGGATCTGTGACGCGTGCGGTATCAGGCGGACTGTTCGCGAGCCGATATGGATTGAAAGGCAGCGAGGATATCGGTGGCGGCCTGCATGTCAACTTTCAACTGGAGCAGGGATTTTCAGGCGTGACGGGGGCGGCTTCGAATTCGGCCGCCGCCTTCAATCGACAGGCATGGGTCGGCATGTCGGGTGGCTTCGGTGAGATGCGCTTTGGCCTTCAGAACACGCCTCAGTACATCTTCATGAACCCCGAACTCGACCCGCTTGCAGTGATGAGTGTCGCGTCGCCGATGAACAACTTCAACAGCCTGACCGTGCGCGTCAACAACGCGATTTCCTACTTCACGCCGACGGTCTACGGCCTGACTGCGCAGTTCATGGTCGCCATGCGCGATTCGACGACAAAGCCCACAAACGGATTGCAGTTCTATAACGCGGCTGTCCGCTATGTGAACGGGCCGTTCCGCGCAGCGGCTGGCTATGAGCAGGCCGCCAACGCGGCCGGAACCTCGATACTGAAAATTTTCAACGCCGGTGCGTCTGTTGGAGTGGGGGCTGCGCGCTTCTATCTGGCGTACCACACGGAGCGGCAGACCGACGACAGCACGAAGCGCGACGTCTACGAAGCATCGGGGTCGTATCTGCTCAGTCCCGCCGACTCGGTAGCGCTGCTGTACGGTTATGCGCACGATAGAACGGGTCAGGGAAATAACGCGCAACAAGTCGGTCTTGCTTACGAACACTTTCTTTCCAAGGTCACGACGCTTTACGCATCGGCCGGCTTCATCCAGAACCGGAATCAGGCGCACTTCACGCTGAACGGCACGGCGTACACGGGCGTGACGGTTGCGCCCGGCAACAATACGCGCGGCATTACGCTCGGAATGGTGCACGCATTCTGATATCCGAAGGCTGGCGGCGCATGCGTTGGGGTAAATCGCAGGTCGCTGCCCACGGTACGGTATGCGAAGATGTGGAGCAACCTGGAGACGGTGAATCACGCAGGGACCGAGTCCTGTGATACTGAAATAACGATGGCGGCCGACACCCAGTCGGCCAGACCGTCAGAGAGACACGATGACGTACAGTGCCATGGCAAAGGTTCAACCCAAGTGGAACGACAAGGCGAAGCACACCACCGTTCCCAAGGTCCGTTTGTACGTTGAGCGCCCCGAGGAAGAGAACTGGTTGGTGCATGTCGGGCATGTGACGGACCGGGGGCGCTGGCGAACGGAACCTCACGCGCATCCGGCCTACGGTCAGGTCATATTCGTTCGTAGCGGACGCGGCGTCATGAACCTGGAAGGCAGCAGCGTGCCGTTCGAAGGTCCCTGCGCATTGCTGTTGCCGACAGAATGCGTTCACGGCCTCGACTATGAGGTCGATGTGGACAGATGGGTCGTGACGATCGAGGTCGCCTATCTGACGCAAGTCAACGCGAAGCTCCACGAGTTCATCGAGTTGTGGGCGGCACCGCGGATGATCCCGCTCGAGGATCCCGCGGACGCGGGAATGGCGTTCTACAGCCTGATGCAGCGCCTCAAGGATGAGGTCGAGTCCGACGCGGTCGGTCATGTGGTGGGCGCGGAAGCATTGCTCACTACGCTGCTGCTGATGTTGCTTCGTGAAGCGCGTCTCGACCAGACAGGCAGCGAAAGCGGGACGCGCAACGATATCCGCCTCGTCGACCGGTTCCGCAAACTGATCGACCAGCATTACCGCGAGAACCTGCCGTTGCAAGACTATGCTTCGATGATGGCGGTGTCGCTGGTTCAACTTCGCGCAGCCTGTGCTTCCGCCACCGAGCAAAGCCCCACCAAGATGATTCATGCACGGATCATCACCGAGGCCAAGCGCGATCTGATCTTTGGGAACATGTCGGTGGAACAGATCGCGTTCGGTCTTGGCTTCGCGGACGCCGCGTACTTTACGCGCTTCTTCCGCCGGGAAGTGGGGCAGGCGCCGAGCCAGTTCCGCGCGGCGGCGCGGCAATAGTCGCAAGCGTTCGCGTTGCGTCGTGCCGCATTGATCGGTCGAAAAAATGCCAGCGAATCCGATTTTTGTGCAAGGACGCCCAATTGCATATCGACTACGCTTAGCCCATTTGTTCTCGAAGCTAATCGCTGATGACTCGGTCCCTCCAGAGAGACAGGCTAACGCGTTACGGATTCATCGCGGCGTTCATCGCGCTGACGTTGTTGACGGGATTGATCACCGCGTGCAAGAGCGTCGCTCCGCGCACGGGCGATGCGCAAACGGATCTCGTCTATGTGGGCACGCAAAATAGCGAGATTCGCGCGCTGCGCTTCGATACGTCGACCGGCAAGCTGAGCGCGATCGGCACGGTGGCGCAAGGGCCGAAAGCGACGTGGGTCGCCGCGCATCCGCGACTGCCCGTGCTCTATGCCGTCGATGACGACAGCGCCCGAGAAGGCAGCGTCACCGCTTATGCATTGAACCGCGCAACGGGCGCGCTAACGAAAATGAACGTGGTTCTCGCTGGCGGCAGCGGCACGACGAATCTCTGGCTCGACACGTCCGCGACGACCTTGCTCGCCGCGAATTTCGGCGGCGGCTCGGTGTCGAGCGTCACGGTCAATTCCGATGGGAGCCTGGGCTCGCTGGTATCCACGATCAGGGAGACTGGTTCGGGCCCGAACCGCCGACAGGCGAGCGCGCACGCGCACAGTGCCGTCGTCGATCCATCGGGGCGCTATGTGCTCGTTCCGGATCTCGGCGCCGATCGCGTGTTCATCTATCGCTTTGACCTTGCGACGCACGCATTGCTGGCCGGCGATGAAGCTGGCCCACATCCGTTCGTCGTTCCGCCAGGCAGCGGCCCTCGTCATATCGCGTTTGGTCCGGATGGCACGCTCGCTTATCTGCTCACCGAGTTGTCGGCGGAAGTCATGGTGCTGCGCTGGGATGCGGCGAACGCGCGCCTGACGCTCGTGCAATCGTTGCCTGTCAGTAATGTTGCCTTTCAAGGTGTGAAAAGCGGGGCGGAGATTGCGATCAGTCAGGACGGGCGCTTTGTGTATGTGGAAAACCGCGGCGAAAACGAACTGGTCGTTTATCGCGTGAATCCTGAAACAGGGATGCTTTCGCTGATTCAGCGCGCGTCGTCGGGTGGCGACAAGCCGTGGGGCTTTGCGATTCATCCGTCGGGGAAGTGGCTGCTGGTCGCTAACCAGCGTAGCGGGAAAGTGAATGTGTTCCGCATTGATACCGCGACGGGCATGGTGTCGGACACGGGAGAAGCGGTCGATATGCCGACGCCCGTTAGTGTTGCCTTCGTGGAGTGAGGAACGGGAGTACGCGATGCTGGCGAAGCCATTGCGCTGACGGCTGAGGTTTCGTGCGCGGGGTCGAGAACGGGGCGACCCTATCGCGGTGTCCATTCCATTTCGACCAGATTCGGTCGATCGTCCGTTCGAGATCAATTCGAGAAGCTTGCATTGGGCGCTGCGGTTCTGTTTTGTTCGAGTACCTGCGCACACCCATGACACATATGAAGGCACTACTCTTTACAACCTCTTTGCTCCTCGCCCCTTTGATCGCACATGCCGAAATAAGTCACGATACCTTTTGCTTTAGTTCAGGAGGGGCGAAATCGACGAATTTCGAAATGCAGACCTATTTTGATTCGTCGAGCAAGTTGTCGTGGGGGTTCGTCAAATGTCAGAATTCCCGACAAGCCATTCCATTGATCCTTGCCGAATCAACGTCACAAACACTCGACAAGAATGCTCCTGATGAAGAAACCACAACCTGGGTCGAGGTTTATGGAAAGCAGGTCACGGGTGAATATCAGATGGTGAGCCAAGGGACGATGGTCCCTTCGATGGTTTATATCAACAAGAAAAGCGGCAAGAAAACCGCGTTTGGATTGAATTCAGGCGCTGCGACTGACACAGGCAGCTGCGACTGGCAATGACAGTGCGAATCGCCTTCTCGAAGCCGATGCAGATCAAGCTGCCTGCGACAGCGATTTCGCGCTGGCAATCAGATCGTCGAGCATCGCGGCACGCCGGCCCGGATCGGTGTCGCGTCCCGTCATGAAGCACAGCGCTGCGATTGGCAACCCAGTGCGATCGCGAACCGGAGCGGCCATGCAAAGCCGGAACGACATCGACAGACCCTCCGTGCAGCAATAGCCTTGGGCTGCCGCATCGCGAACGTCCCGCATGAAGTCGTCGAACGCGATGCGGCGACCGTCAACCAGCGCGTAGTCTTCGTCTGGAATCAACGCATGGACGTCGTCGTCGGTGAGATGGCCAAGCAACAGACGACCCGTCGCCGTCCATGGAATCGGCACCTTCACGCCGATATCGGATGTGATGTTGAATGGGCGCGCGCTGTTTTCCGACAAGACCACCGTGTACTTGTTGCCTTCGAGCATGCATAGTTGTGCAGTCTCGTCGTACTTGCGCACGAGACCGAGTATGGTCTGATGCGCGCGGCTGATGAGATCATTGTGCATCGCGTAATCGGCGCCGTAGTAGTGCATCTCGCGTCCGAAAAACACGCTGCCGTCGGCGGCCGTTTCGAGCCACCCCGCCTCCGTGAGGATCGTGACCAGTTCGTAGACGCTCGAACGCGGTGCACGCGTTGCCTCGATCAACTCCCGCATCGTCAGCGGACGCCGCGCAGTATGCAGCTCCCTGAAAATGCCGATCACGCGGTCCACGCCCCGGGCCCGTGACGATTCTGGTGCAGACATTCCGTAGACTCCGTCGGCGATAGGAACCGCAGTTCGTTCTTGTGTTGTCGTCGTAAATACTTCAGCGTGCGTTTCCGCGGCGCGAGGTTAGCGGACCCTGGGCCGGCCTGCCGCATTTTTCGCGGCAGCACTGGTCACAGTCCCATGCGCCGATGGATGTAATGGATCAGTGATCGAGCACGCGGTGCAGGAACTGCTTCGTCCGTTCGTTCTGCGGCGTGACGAAGATCTCTTCCGGCACGCCCTGTTCGGCAATTACGCCTTTGTCCATGAACACGACGCGGTCCGCCGTCTTGCGCGCGAAGCCCATCTCGTGCGTGACGACGACCATCGTCATGCCGTCGCGCGCGAGCCCACGCATGACCTCCGTCACTTCGCCGACCAGTTCCGGGTCCAGCGCGGATGTCGCTTCGTCGAAGAACATGATGCCGGGCTCGACGGCCAGCGCACGCGCAATCGCAACACGCTGCTGCTGCCCGCCCGACAACTGGCTCGGATAGTGTTCGGCGCGATCGGCGAGGCCCACGCGGTCGAGCACATCCATCGCGCGCTTGCGCGCGTCGACGGCACTCATCTTGCGTGCCTTGATCAGCGCGAGCGTCACGTTGCCCAGCGCGGTCTTGTGCGGAAACAGATTGAACTGCTGGAACACCATGCCGACGTGGCCGCGGATTTCCTTGGCGCGGCGCACATCGTGCAGCGGAACATCGTTGACCCAGACCTCACCCGAATCGGCCGTTTCGAGGCCGGCCATGATGCGCAGCACCGTGCTCTTGCCCGAGCCGGATGCGCCGATCAGCACGAGCACTTCGCCGGGGCGCACTTCGAGATTGATTTCCTTGAGCACCTTCGTGGCGCCGAACGACTTGCTCACGCCGTTCAGGTTGATGACTGGCTTGGACCCGATGGATGTGGTCATGACAACAGGCTCCGACGATCATGGTGGCGCACCCACTGCGACAGCGGGAAACACACGACGAAATACAGTACGGCGACGAGTCCGTAGATTTCGACCGGCTTGCCGACGCGGTCGACGATGGCCTGACCGCCATGCATCAGCTCCGACAGGCCGATCATGCTGACGATCGACGTATCCTTGATCAGCGACAGATACTGGCCGATCAGCGGCGGCAACACGATCTTGCCCGTCTGCGGCAACACGACCGAGAAGAACGTCTGTGTCTTGCCAAGGCCGAGAATCTGCGAGACTTCCCATTGCCCTTCGGGCACGGCTTCGATGCCCGAGCGGAACACTTCGGCGATATATGCGCCCTGGTACACGCTCAAGCCGACGACACCCGCCGCGAACACATCGATCGCATAGCCGAAGTACGACACACCGAAATAGATGAACATCAGCGTGATGAGCACGGGTGTGCCGCGAAACAGCTCGGTGTAGAGCTTCGCGACGCGCGCGCTGCCCCATGGTCCGAACGAGCGCAACACGGCGGCGAGCAGGCCGATCAGCGTGCCGCCGACAATCGACGCCGCAGAGAGCAGCAAGGTCGCGACCAGTCCATGAAGCAGGATCGACAGACTGGTCGTCAGCAGTTCGGTTGACATGGGCGGTTTCCCCTCTATGAATCAGACGCGGGCCGGATGCGGTTCAGGTCGGGTTCAGTTGCGGTTCGCTTGACGCGGAATCAGCAATAGCCGCTTACGCGTGTGCTGCTTCAGCATTAAGGGCGGCTGGAACACGCGCGCGCCGATCTGCTCCGCGATCCATGACAGGCAATTGCTCAGGACCAGATACGCGATCAGCGTGATCGAGAACGTCTGGATATAGAGCAGCGTGCGCGCATTGATCACGGTCGCCGTTCCCGTCAGTTCAGGCAATGCAATCGCGGACAGCAGCGACGTGCCAAGCAGCAACTGGATCAGGTTGTTGACGATCGCGGGATAGACGGCGCGCGCCGCTTGCGGCAAGACGACTTCGATAAAGATCTGCGCACGCCCAAGGCCGAGAATGCCGGCCGCTTCGATCTGTCCGCGCGGCACCGACTGAATGCCGGCGCGGAAGACTTCCGCCATATACGCACCCACATTCACGCCGAGCGCAATCACGCCCGCCGTATACGCACTCAGATTCAAGCCCAGCGATGGCAGACCGAAGAACACAATGAAAATCTGCAGCAGAACGGGCGTGTTGCGGATCAGTTCGATATAGCTGCGCGCTACGACACGCAACGGCGCGAGATGGGACGCGCCCGCGAGCGCCGTCAACAGACCGAGAATCTGCGCGACGCAAAATGCGAGCAGCGTGATCTGCAACGTGAGCCACGCCGCCTGGAAGAACTCGGGCACATAGCCCCACAGGGTCAGCCATTGATAACTCATCGCCATTCCTTCGCAAAGTCGGGCTGTCGTTCGCGCCGCGCGTTCGGGTTCAGAACTGCGGGTTCAATGGATAGCGGGGCGGGGTGCCGAACCATTTCGTGTAAAGCTGCGCATTGAGCTTCGACGCGTTGATGTTGAACAGGAACAGGTTCAGATAGTTCAGCCAGACCTGATCGCCCGCCTTCGCGCCGAACGCGTTGTATTCGAGCGGGACGAGGGCTTCGTTGGTGACGGTCAGTTCCGGGTCCAGCTTCGCCTGATAGGCGAGAAAGTTGTTGTCTTCGATCATCGCGTCGGCCTGACCCTGCTTGACGGCGAGGATGGCGGCTTCCGAGCTGTCGTATTCCTGGATCTTCACGGGAATGCCCAGCGCACGCACTTCGTCACCGTTCGTCGATCCCTTGACGGTCGCAATCGTGTGGCCGGACATGTCCTTGACCGACTGAATGCCGCTGCTCTTCTTGACAAGCAGCGCCTCGCTCGCGACGACATAAGGCGTCGTGAAGGCGATCTCCTTTGCGCGCTCGAGATTGCGTGTGAAGTTGCAGAAGACTACGTCGACTTTGGCGGTCTGCAGATTCGGAATGCGGTTTGCGCTCGTCGTGTTGACCATCTCGAGCTTGACGCCCATCTGTTTCGCCAGTTCTTTCGCGAGATCGACGTCGTAACCGTCCGGTTGTCCGCTCTTGTCGTAAAAGCCGAAGGGCGCAAAGCTCAGACAGTCACCGACACGCAGCGTGCCGCGTTGCAGAACGGCCTGCAAGGTCGAGCCGGTCGCGGCATCCTGGCCGGGCGCCTCGACCTTGGTGCAGCCGGTGAGTGCCAGCAGGCCGACGACGGCGGACAAACAGGCGAACCTTGCGCTTTCTTTGAACAGTCTCATTTTCGACCCTGTGAGAGAAATGCCAATCTGGACGGAGCGCTCGCGACCAAAGCGGAAAGGGCGGCCGCAGGCGTGACAATCGATCGATCGCGTACCTGCCTGTTTGTCCGGTATATCGGAATCAAGTCCGGTACAGCAGATGCGACCCAGTGTTCCACGGAAAAAAAGGAATGACAAGCGGGTATACGAGCGGCTCGCCAGGCTGGTTTGCGGGCGCAGAGAAAGCTGCGGAGTACCTTTTCACGACTTCCTCAGGTTCGCGAGGGACAGACGCGTGAACTTGATGCGATGCCTCGTCGCGACCATCCGAAATGCTGAAGGTCTGTGCGTGTCTTCCATCCTGCCGTACAAACGAAAATCTTGTTGTTTATTTCGATATGCGAAATGAAGATGGGAAAGATATGGCCCATTGGGACGCTTACCGAAGTCCTGACACAGGCAACCGGCTCAGGAGGATTACGGCTACTTGCGCCCGCACTCGGCTCACGGGAGGCACCAGTGGCCTTTGTTGAGCCGCCGTGTGACCCGTGCATTCAGGGTCTGGCGTATTCGGGCATCCAGGCGGAACACGTGCTCTTGGTGCGTGCAAAGCGCACGGGCGACCAGCTGTGGTCGGCAGAGCAGATGCTGAAAGCGAGCACGTTCGGCGCCGTTCTTCTGTGGCAGACGTTCGCGCGCTCGGACGCGCTGCGGCGTTAGCTCCTGGCTGCCCGTTCTGGCACCTCACTGTTCTTCGTATTCAGGCCCATCCGAGAGGCGATGGATGCGTCGCCGGCAGAACTGCGAGTTGCGGTGCGTCCCGCTGAAGAAGGTGTGATGGTCGACATCATCAAACGTAAGGGTCATGTCTGTCCGGAGGCTGCCTATATCCGGGCTCCACGGAGACGATGGTTAAGGGTTGCCGGCCGGCTTTACCAGACGCCACGTAACCCAGTGAACTCGGCGCTCTCCGGACCCTGGTGAACGCGCAAGAACATCAGGCATGACTTGCCCTTTCGCGATGTCGACAGGCTTCACTTCGAAGCCGGTGGCTGCCCACGTCCCGGATACGGGGCAAATATCGCCGGTCCGAACCTCGATTCCTACCGCGGATTCCGGCCGCAGCACCTCTTCGCCATGCCTGGTTTCAAGGAAGTATTCCGACTCGTCGGGAATAACACCGTCCTTGTATCGTGTGTCTTCCCACAACAGGCGCCAATGGGTGCCCACACGCTCAGTGCGAGAATCAGCCTCGTTCCATTGGTCCATCATATTGGGTGCCTTTGTGTCCTTCACCAGGTAGTTGAAGCATCCATTGTTCTCGACGCTCTTCACGCCCAATGGCACAAGGCCAAAGGCCTTTTCCCGCTCGACCGCAACTGGCTCCCATATCCCGTCAATCGGTACGCGCTGCCCTGAAATGATGATGAGGTCCGTCGCCACAGGCACTTCCGGAATGTCGGCTGGAAAGACAGGATAGGGCAATTGAAAGAACCGGTACCTGTAACTCTGGGGGTCTAGCAGCTCTCCCGGGCGCGAGTACCGGGCAGACATGCGAGGAACGAAGGGCACCTCGAGCGGAGCGTAATCGCACCCGTAGCGGGACGCAAGTAGTAGTCGATTGAGTGCCTCGACTTTGTCTGGGTAGGGAGCAGTCTGTGAGCCTCGCTCCCAGTAATCAGGATGCGTGTACAGAAAGTTGCGGACCATACCGGTTCTATCCATCACGACATCAAGAGATTCGCCCGTCCGCCATACGAACCGACGCCCCTTGCCGAGTTCTTCAAGCCCTTTGTTGTACAGACTTAACGTTTCGTAGATTCTGGGAAGCAAATCGGCATCCATCCGCTCGGGGTCGTTTTTGGGCCAGGTTCTGACAGCGTTCTCGAATGCCTTGGCGAACACCTCCCATGCATCCCGTTTCTTCGCCCACAGCGAATAACTGGTGAGCCGCTTCAGCAGCCAAAACACGCGTCGTCGAGTCTCGGAATTCAGCATGTCATATTCTGTTGTGACGGACCCCATCAAATCTACTCCTGACTGCTCTCGGCCGTACGAGACGCCGCGAGCGTTTTGCTGTTCGCTACCTTGGTTTGTATTTCGTCGCTTGCAAGCCGACGCGTGCGGGCCGAACCGGATACGTCCTCTGAAAATTTGCTGTACCCGTATACATCCTCAACGTTCGTCCAGTTGGTCGGATAAAAATCGACTCGAACTCCGTTGATGGTTTCGGAGAGAGCTGTACCGCTCGCCTTCACGCTCTCGCCAATTCGCGTGATTTCGGTAGCGAGTGTGCCCATGTCGACCACCAGCTGACGGCCGCCACCTTCGAGATATTGTGCAGGAATTTTGTACCCGAACTGTTCCGCAATCTGGCCGGCCCAAGCCTTTGCGGTCGGCACTCGCGTTCCGAAATCATTAGGAAGATGTACGACGGCGAGGAATCCGTTACCGTTCCACTCGTCCAAAACTGCAGACCGGATTCGCCATTCTTCCGCACTTTTGGGCGGACTGCCGATTCCCCAAAACGCCGGCTGTCGTCCGCCGCCGGCTTTGCTGCCCCAAGAGGCGTGCTTCGAGGGGTTGCCGAATGCCCGGTAGAGCGTCTGTCCCGCGAGTTGGTCAGCGTCGAGTGCCGCAAGTTCGCCGTGAAATGTCGCAAGTGTGCTATAGACCATCTTGCCTTGAAAGGCAGGTACATCGTCACTTACGTCCTTGAGTATGTCTGGCCATCCGGCATCTATTTTGGATTGATACCTGGCTTTAATCTGCACATTCTTCACCGCACAGTCCGTTGAGGCGAACTTGCCTTGCCGTATTTCTCTCGCCAGCTTGCGCTCCTCAAGATACGCTTCAGCCTCGCGCCTCACCCGCGGCATACCTCCCGTAGCAATCTCGTGAATTTCGCCACGGTAGACCATGTTCTGGAGCGTCTTGAGTTTCGCGTCCAGTTCTTTGATGGCTTTCGGAACCATCTGGTCCGCCAGGTCCTGGAGAGCCCGAAAGCCATCGCCAACGCGTTCGAGCTGCACCCGCCACGTATCGGGAAGCAGTTGACCGACACGGGCCTTAAGCGAGCGCTCGATGGCGAGACGGACGGTTGCGCAAAAGTCCTTGAGTTTCGACAGGAGTTGGGACTGGTACGCGGTGATGTCCAATGCCTTCAACCACTTGGGAGCGTCGCCATGACCCATGCGGTTCAGGAACTGGATAACCTCCTTGAGGAGCTCCGCGTCTTTCGCTGCATCCCCAGCTACCCTCAGTGCAAGGCGACCAACACCTTTGATGACACCACCTATGACTGGAATCAGCGCGAATACGAGGACCACGAGCAAGACCCATTGCATGACCTCCTCACGCTTTCTCGGGTCTTTGCTCATATCGATACCGACGGCCAATAGGTCACGCACGGCCGTCACGTCTCCAACGAGCGGAATCATGCTCACAACCGCATCGACTATGACCTGGCTGATAGTCTGCTTCTCGTTGAATGCGCCTTGGAGTGTGCCCCAGCACCATTGGCCGACCTCCAGCGAGGTCGCTTTGAAATCGTCAATCGACCAGTCCACGGTCAGGCTCCCCCGCGCTTATTGATGAGCGAATCGATATCCGCTTCGGAGAGTTGTTCATCTTTGTAATCAGGATTGTTTGTCTGGTCTTTGCGTGCATATGACCGCGCATCCGCTCCTAGCTCGACCTTGACCGGTCCCGCAGGCACGTCCCTAAGATTCATCCGCCCCTGTGCGTCCAAGCTGCCTTGGCGTGTGCTCCCGTCGGACAGGGTCGTCAAGTATTTCGCGCCGTGAACCGGCTCGTCATCGTGATACAGGTACTGCATCGCAGAGTCGTATCTGGACGTTGGCAGCGCTGGCAAAGGATAGGTGGTGCTGGCGGGCCCGTTGAACGAATGCTGACTGCCTTTAATATCGATATTTCCGGGCGCGTGAATCTCAATATTGCCACTCGTGATGCGAATGTAAGCCCCCCCGGAGGTCAACAGAATCTCCTGGTTTGCAGCCGCCTCGATTGTTTCCGTAGCGGATAGCAATCGAAGTGTTTTCTGCGCCGTCAGCTCGATATTGTCGGTGTGAGCCTGAATCTCAATCTTGCCTCTGGCAGCAAACAGTTTCATGCCGGCGTTCTGGACGAAGAGGCTGATTCGTTGCGCGACGCTTGCGACCAGAGATTTGCCTGTCGCTACGTGGGTGCTTTGCCCGCTAACAATATTCACTTGCCCGTCGGCCGCAACATGCGTAGAGCCGGGAGTCGACAGCGCAATGCCCGCCGGACTGCCAAGGAGCATTACCGGCTCCTTGAATGAATTGGCATTGCCGGTCCCACCGCTACCAGTGCTTCCGCCCGCCGACGTTCCGGAAACACTGTTATGTGTCACATCCGTGAACGCTTTAAGTGAATCGCGGCCATCTTTAAGGCTTTCAGCCTGGTGTGTCTCGCTCGCGCCCGATAACGACTCCAAGATGCTTTCGGAGTTGACGAGTTGCTGCTGGGCGTCACGAACATCGAGAGGCTGGCTAGACTGACCAGTCGCCGGATGAGTCGAAAGATACAAACCCTGGGCCGAACGAACGGCGCCGTAAGCGTCGGATTTCAGGTCGAATCCGCTTCCGAGATATGAGCCGCGCGTGTTGCCAGTCTGCGCAATCAGATAACCCAGATGCAGATGTGCATTGGTACTGGACGAGTACAACTGCACGCGGTTCTGGCCCGTGGCATCGTCGAGGACCAGCTGGTTATAGCCGTTGCCTTGATACTCCTTGGAGCGGTATCCCGACAGAATCCCGTTCGAATGCCACTGCGGGCTCTTCGCAACGTTGTAGACGCGTCCCGTCACGATGGGCCGGTCGCAATCCCCACCGACCCAATCGACGATAACTTCCTCACCGACGCGCGGAACATGGACACCACCATATCCCCCGCCCGTATCCGAATTCGCGACGCGCACCCAGCATGAGGCCGTCTCGTCGCCAGCGTTGAGACGGTCCCAATGCATCCGCACCTTGATGCGGTTGAGCGCATCCGTGCAGACCTCTTCACCCGACGGGCCAACCACCGTCGCGGATTGCAGATGTATCGACGGCTTCTGATGTTCGAGCGGACTGCGGAACGCAATGGACTTGCGCTGCGCCTCGATTTCGACAAGGAAGAATCCTTCGCTTCCGTCATCGTGCGAGATGGTCAGCGCATCCTGCGCGCTGGCGTTGGCTGTCCGCACGGCAGCGAGCTGCTCCTTCAGACTGTGCGGAAAGTCAGGTGTACCGCTGGAAAGCGGCAGGTTGTTTTCGATGTACCAGACGACTTCGAGAATCGCGAACTGCCGCTCCTGCTCGCTGTCGCCTTCGTGCGCCGGATGGCCGACGAGTTCGAACCAGCGTCCGGCGTCCGCCGCGCGAATCCCGCCGGAGCCGTGAAAACGCTTGGCACGCGACTCCCACTCTTCCATCCGGATGGTGGAAATCCGGTCGCCGTGTTGCTGCTCGCCATAGGTATAAGCGCCGGTGTATTCGTACACCTCGGCCTGAGCGGGCAAATTGCCTTGCGTATCGCGCGTCGGCACGCTTGTGCCTTTGGGGTTGTAGGCGGATGCGGGCGACTTGTAGTCGAACGTGCGGGTCGTGAGCGTCGCGCTTTGCAGCGTGCGCGTACCCGCCCATTGCACCAGTGCATCGGTTTCGCTGTTCGTGCCTGCGCGATAGAACGTCACCTCCCGCGGCGACAACGCACTCAGCGACGACGTGTTATCGGTGACGACGTACGTATGCGACTTCCCGTCCGCCGCCTGCTCGAACCAGCCGAACAGGCCCTCGCTTTCCATGATGCGATGGCAGAAAGTCCAGTCGTCCTCGTACTGCACGCAGAACGAACGCTGCGGCAGCGGATTCTGCAGCACGAAACGGAACGCGCGATGTGCCTGCGGATGCTGGTTGAATACGTCGGTGAGAATTTCGTCGGCGGTTTTATCCTGCCAGATGCGTGCGTCTTTGCGGAAGCGCAGAAAATGCAGCCACGATGAAAATTCAATCTGATAGCTCGTGATACTGCCGTTCGAACCGAGTCGACGCGCGGTATGCACATACCCGTGGTGTGGCGAATACGACTTGTCAGCTTGTTGAATCCACAGCGTAACTGGCTGCGCAATCAGGGATTTCAGTTCGATGCCGTCTAAAGTGGACACGACATCGACATGAAACCCGTAATTCCGACCGACCCGCGCATAGCCGACAACACGCTGAGGCACCAGCACGTTGCTGCTCAGTGGACTATCCAGTTTCAGCAAGCGGTCTTGCTGAATGAGTCCCCCGGTCATCTGTCCGATTATGTCCTGCGCACCCATAGCGTCCTGATTTTTTAATCCGCAATAACTGCCCGGCGATTCTACAAAACAACAATTGAAAGGCACAGAAGCAGATTGTCAATTTCATTGAGAATTCATCCAGTTCCAACGAATCGGCAAGAGTTCTGCGACAGTCTCATGCATTTTGAATTGAAACGAGAATTCAAAAAGAAAACGTTCCGTTAAATCCATGCAAATCGAATAGATGAATCAGTGTGCTTCTCTTAGCGCCTGCGACTCACCAACCCTCCGAAACCACATCATTTCAACATTTCTTGAAATATAGAAATGGAGCGAGTAAAGTGATCGACATGGACACGATCAACGCCGTACGCGCGCTCGGCGCGCTCGCTCACGAATCCCGCCTCGCCATCTTTCGCCAGCTCGTCATTGCCGGCCCCGAAGGCATGGCAGCGGGCGAAATCGCGCAGCAGCTGGGGATTTCTCCTTCTGGCCTGTCGTTTCACCTGAAAGACCTCACGCACGCCGAACTGGTGACCTCGCGACAGGAAGGGCGCTTCGTCATCTACACCGCCAACTTCGATGCGATGACCACGCTGATCGGCTATCTCACTGAGAACTGCTGCGCGGGCGCCCCCTGCGCCGCCAGCGACCTTTCCAACTGCTGCGGAGACAAGCCATGAAACGCATGCACATCCACGTCGCGGTCGAGAACCTTGCGGACAGCATCCGCTTCTATAGCGCGATGTTCGGCAATGTCGAGCCGACGGTGACGAAGCGCGACTACTGCAAGTGGGAGTTGACCGATCCGCCCGTGAACTTCGCGATCTCGCAACGTGGCGCGAAACCGGGCGTCGACCACATCGGCATCCAGGTAGAAACCGATGAAGAACTTGCCGAGATGAACGCGCGCTTCGCCGCGGCCGCCCTCCCTGTGCAGCACCAGAGCGGCACCACGTGTTGCTATGCGAAGTCCGACAAGGCGTGGACCGTCGATCCGCAAGGCGTCGCGTGGGAAACCTTTCGAACGCTCGAATCGGCCCCCGTCTACGGGCAGTCCCATATCGAGGCGTTATCCGCGGACGAACCCACGGCTGCCTGCTGCATTCCGTCCGAGACCGCGATGTCATTCCGGAGCCGCCAATGAGCGACAAACCTTATTCCGTGCTGATCCTCTGCACGGGCAACAGCGCGCGCAGCATCATGGCTGAAGCGCTGTTCAACGTGCTTGGCAAAGGGCGCTTTCGCGCCTACAGCGCGGGCAGCCATCCATCCGGCGCGGTCAATCCGTTTGCGGTCGAGCGCTGCCGCGCACTGGGTTACGACACGGCACCGATGCGCAGCAAGAGTTGGGACGAGTTCGCCAAATCAGACGCGCCGCAGATGGACTTCATCATCACCGTGTGCGATCAGGCCGCTGGCGAGGTTTGCCCGATCTGGCCCGGCAAGCCCGTCACAGCGCATTGGGGATTCGAAGATCCCGCGGCCTTCGAGGGAAGCGACGATGAAAAGCGCAAGGTCTTCGACAAGGTCTATCGACAGATCATGAACCGCGTGAGCCAATTCGTGAACCTGCCGTTGCACGTTCTCGATCACAACGCGATCCAGCGTGAAATGCGCGCGATCGGCGAGCGCCCGGCAGAAGAAGCCAATGAGCAGCATTGAAGCCCGCAACGCCGTGCGCCCGGCGATCGGTTTTTTTGAGCGCTATCTGACGCTGTGGGTTGCGCTGTGCATCGTTGCCGGTGTCCTGTTCGGCCAGATCCTTCCTCGTGTGTTTCAGGCGATCGGCCGTATGGAAATGGCGCACGTCAACGTGCCCGTCGGGATGCTGATCTGGGTGATGATCATCCCGATGCTCGTCAAGATCGACTTCTCGGCGATGAAGCAGGTCGGCAGCCAGTGGCGCGGCATTTGCGTGACGCTCGCGGTCAACTGGCTCGTCAAGCCGTTCTCGATGGCGCTGCTGGGCTGGCTGTTCATCCGTCACGTGTTTCGGCCCTGGTTGCCCGTCGAGCAGCTCGACAGCTACGTCGCGGGTCTGATCCTGCTGGCCGCCGCGCCGTGCACGGCGATGGTGTTCGTGTGGTCGCAACTGTGCAAGGGCGATCCGTATTTCACGTTGTCGCAGGTCGCGCTGAACGACTCGATCATGATCGTGGCGTTCGCTCCCCTCGTCGCGTTGCTGCTCGGCTTGTCTGCGATTACGGTGCCGTGGGATACGCTGATCGCGTCCGTCGGTCTGTACATCGTCATTCCCGTGATCCTCGCGCAACTGTTGCGGCGCCATCTGCTCGCGCGGGGCGAAGCGCATTTTCGCGGCGTCGTCGCGCGCCTCGGCCCGTGGTCGATCTGCGCATTGCTTGCGACGCTGGTATTGCTGTTTGCGTTTCAAGGGCAGGCGATCGTCGCGCAGCCGCTGGTGATCGCGATGCTTGCCGTGCCGATCCTCGTTCAGGTGTTGCTGAACTCGGGGCTCGCCTATCTGCTCAATCGCAGGCTTGGCGTCGCACATTGCGTGGCGGGACCTTCGAGTCTTATCGGCGCGAGCAACTTTTTCGAACTCGCAGTCGCCACGGCAATCAGCCTGTTCGGTTTCCATTCGGGCGCGGCGCTCGCGACGGTGGTCGGCGTATTGATCGAGGTGCCCGTGATGCTGCTGGTCGTCGGCATCGTGAACCGTTCACAGGCCTGGTACGAATCAGGGCATCGGCAAGCCGCGCCCAGCCTTCGGAGAAACTGATGATGCTGAGCGATCTGCCGAACATCAGCGCTGCACATCTCGACACGCCGCAACTGGAGAAGCTGACGCCCGCGGCTGCATCGACGCATCCGCCGCGCATCCTGCTGCTTTACGGGTCGCTGAGGGCCACGTCGTACAGCCGGCTGCTTACGCTCGAAGCCGAACGCATCCTCCGGCATTTCGGCGCGGACACACGCGTATTCGATCCTCACGGCCTGCCGCTCGCCGACAGTGTCCCGGCAGATCATCCGAAAGTGATCGAACTGCGCAAACTGTCCGAGTGGTCCGAGGGACAGGTATGGTGCAGCCCCGAGCGTCACGGCAACTTGACGGCCGTGTTCAAGAACCAGATCGACTGGCTTCCGCTCGAAAGCGCGGGAATACGGCCGACGCAAGGCCGCACGCTCGCCGTCATGCAGGTATGCGGCGGCTCGCAGTCTTTCAACGCGGTGAATGCGCTGCGCGTGCTCGGCCGGTGGATGCGGATGGTGACGATCCCCAACCAGTCGTCGGTCGCGAAGGCCTGGCAGGAGTTCGATTCCGACGGCCGGATGAAGCCCTCCGCCTACTATGACCGCGTGGTCGACGTGATGGAAGAGCTGTTCAAATTCACGCTGCTTGTGCGGGATCGTTCGGACTATCTGACCGATCGCTACAGTGAACGGAAGGAGGCAGCGCCCGCGCCGGCAAGCACGCTTGCCAGCGCGGCAATGCGACACGAAACCAGTTCGAATGCCGATACCGACGACAGCGAAACTGAATGAGCGCGGCCACGTTCATGTAGACAGAGACGTGGGCGCCCGGATCGTTTTTTCGTGTGCATCGACCGATGACGATTCACCCAGCGTCCATCACCTCGTCCGCTTCGCGCGCGGCTTGCCTGCCGCATCGCCATTCGGGCTGTCGACGTCCTGCGGGTCTTCGCTTTCCAGTTGTCGCTTGTCGGATTGTTCGATCGGGGGCTCGTTGGGCGCATCGTCCGCGCCCTCGGCCTCGATCTGCCGCCGTGCCGTGTCCCAGTACTCGTCGGCATGTTTCCTGGGGTCCTCATCCCGCTCCCAAAGTTGATAAGCACGTTCACGAATCCGATCGTCGGTACTGCGTTCGCCACCATATTCAGCCATGTCGCTCTCCGGGGAAAATAGCGCCTTTGCATTGAGCATTCGCGATGCCTGATCCCGGAATGGCGTCGGCCATGTCATCCGATACTTTCGACGGCGGCATCAACCTGCCTGTCACGCGGGCCGGGAAGCCCAAAATGCCTGGCAAGCGTATCGACGACGTTCTCCGCCATGCTCCTCCGCGTTTCGTCCGTCGCCGAGCCGATATGCGGCGTCAACACGACCCGGCGATCGCGGATCAGCGCTGCGGGCACGACCGGTTCGTGCTCGAAAACATCGAGCGCCGCGCCCGCAATCGCGTCCTGCGCCAGCGCGGCAATCAGCGCCGCCTCGTCGACCACGGGCCCGCGTGAAATGTTGACGAGATACCCACGCGGTCCGAGCGCATCGAGCACCGCGCTATCGACGAGATGATGCGTGGAAGGAGACAGCGGGCAGGTCAGAATCAGCATGTCGCAATCGCGCGCGAGCCGGACGACGTCGTCGTAGTACGGCATATCGACCGATTTCCGGCGCGGACCGAAATACGCGAGGGTCGAGCCACATGCCCGCAGACGTTTCGCGATTGCGGACCCAATCGTGCCGAGTCCGACAATCCCGACCTTCATGCGCGAGATCGAACGCCCAAGCGGATAGTGTCCATGCTCGGGCCACGTGCCCGTACGGACGAAGGCGTCGGCGTTGATGAAGTCGCGGGTCACGGCAAGCGCAAGACCGACGGCTGCATTCGCGACGTCTTCGGCCAGAATGTGCGACGTGTTTTCGATCGCGATGCCGCGCGATCGGGTTGCCTGCACGTCCAGATTGTCGAGACCTGCGCTGTAGCTCGAAATGATCTCGACGGCAGGTACGGCATCGAGAAACGCTGAATCGATCTTCGTCTTGCGCAATGCGATGCCGCGCACTTCATGACCATGCTTCGCCAGAAACGCAGCGGCGGCGTCGGGATCTTTCGGCAAATCGAGAACATTGAATAGCGCCCTGAGTTCCGCATTGGTCCACTCGGGCAATTCCGCCGCGTTGAGTACGGTGGGCTTCAGCGTGTCCGCTTGTTGCATAGCTTGATTTCCATTAAGTGCCGGGCGTGCGCATCTGCACGCGCTTGATATTGCCCATGAACAGCAGGTAGACAACTGCCGCGACGAGGCAGTGTGCAGCGACGAAGTAGAGCCCGACCGTATAGCCGCCCGTTGCCTGCACGATGTAGCCGAACGCGATCGGCGTGACGATGCCGCCGATGTTGCCCACGCAATTGAAGATCGCGCCCGCAAGGCCAACCGCCTCGCGCGGCGCCGTGTCGCTGACGATGGCCCACGTGCCCGCGCCCGCTGCCGTGCCTTTGCCGAAGAACGCAAGCGTCATCAGCAGCACGATCAGGACATTGCTCTCGGTGAAGGCGGACAGTACGATGCAGCAGCCCACCAGCATGCCGACGATATACGGGGTCTTGCGCGCCCACGAAACGCTCCAGCCGCGACGGATGAGCATGTCGGAGATCACGCCGCCCGCAATGCCGCCGAGAAAGCCGGACACCGCGGGAACCATCGTTGCGAAGCCCGCTTCCATGACGTTCATGCCGCGCGCCTGCACGAGGTAGATCGGGAACCACGTGATGAAGAAATAGCTCAGCGCGATGGTGCAATACTGGCCGATATACGAGCACCACAGCATCCGGTTGCCGAGCAGCGTCCGCACGAGCGCCCACGACACGGCGGGGCGTGCCTGCAGTTCGTGTTTCGAGTCGATGTCGATCATCGCGCCGCCTGCGATGATGTGATCGAGTTCGCTCGACGATACGCGCGGATGGTTGCGCGGTTCATGCATGACGACGGCCCACAGGCCAGCCGCTGCGATACCGATGAGTCCAAGCGCGATGAACGGCGAGGGCCAGCCGAACTTCCCCGTGAGCCAGCCCGCGAAAGGCGAGAAGATCGCCACCGCGAAATACGAAGCGGAAGCGAACAGCGATGTCGCGAGGCCGCGTTCTTCCTTCGGGAACCACATGACCGCGACGCGGCCATTTGCCGGGAAGCTCGGTGCCTCGATCAGGCCGAGCGCGAAGCGCAGCGCAAACAGCAGCGCCAGTGCAACGGAGACATCCGAGGTGACGTTGCCGATGAAGCCGACCAACATGGTCGCGATCGACCACAGAATGAGCGTCGCACCATACATCTTCTTGGTGCCGAGGCGGTCGAGCAGCAGGCCGCCTGGAATCTGGCCCACCACATACGCCCAGCTGAATGCCGACAGCACATAGCCCAACTGCACATGATTCAGGCCGAATTCCTTTGCGATGCCCGGCCCGGCAATCGACAGGATCGCGCGGTCCGCATAGGCGATCGTCGCCAGCAGCAGGATCGTCGCAAGGATCGAGTAGCGCGTGCGCGTCATGCGCTCCGATGCCGTCGATATATACTGGGTCGTTCGCTGTGAAGCCATCGATGTCTCCTCCTGGGTGCGCGTCGTGCGGATTTTCTTGGTGTGTTTATGTGTTGCATTAAACCGGCGGCACCTATGACCGTCAACCTTGATTGAGTCAATCAACGTGAAGAACTGGATGACACAGGAGGAGGCGTGCGCGGCGCTCGGCGTGCGCAAACAGACGCTATACGCCTATGTCAGCCGCGGTCAGATCGAGGTGCGCTGGGACCCCGATCACATCAGCCGCAAGCTTTATCGCGCGTCGGATATTTCGATGCTGATGAAAAAGCGCGACCTTGGGCGCGCGCGCAAGAACATCGCGGCGAGCACGATGGCGTGGGGCGAGCCGATCATCAATACGCATATCTCGACCATCGTTCGTGGCAGGCTGTATTACCGTGGCAAGGACGCGATTCAACTGGCCGCGACCGCGACGCTGGAGGAAACCGCGCAGCTGTTGTGGGATTCGGCCGAACGGCCCCGCTTTCCGGCTTCCCAACCGGTCAGGCTGGAAGGGTCCGCAAGAGCGCGTGCCTTCGCCGCCATGAGCATGGCAGCGGCTGAGGGCGGGTCGGTTCACGCGCCGGACGTCGAGCGCATGCATGAGGACGCGGCCGGACTGATCGGCCGTCTCGCGAGTGCGTTTGTCGGGCTTGATTCGGACGAGGGGCCGCTGCATCTGCGCATCGCGCGTGCGTGGCGGGCTGAGCCGCATGCGGAGCTGTTGCGCCGGACGCTCGTGTTGCTCGCGGATCAGGAACTGACCAGCTCGGCGTTTGCTGCGCGTGTTGCTGCGTCGACGGGGGCGTCGCTGGGTGCGTGCATGCTGGCGGGACTTGCCGCGTTCTCCGGGCCCTTGCACGGCGACGCGATTGCACGCGTACATGCGTTGATCGACGACGCGCGCCATTCAGGAGCCGGGCAGACCGTGCGACGCCGGCTCGCCGACAACGAGACGTTACCCGGCTTTGGACACGAGCTCTATCCGCAAGGCGATCCGCGCGCAGCCTGTCTGCTGTCGATGTTGGCGCCGTCACGAACGACGAGCGAGCTGATTGCTTGCGTGGACAGCCTGACGGGCATGCAGCCCACCATCGATATTGCGTTTGCCGCACTCGTCGAGCAGTGCGAGTTGCAAAGAGACGCGGCCTTCGCGCTGTTCGCGATCGCACGAAGCGTAGGCTGGGCCGCGCACTCCATCGAACAGATGACGAGCGGCAGTCTGTTGCGTCCTCGCGCGCACTATATCGGGCCTGCCGTCGCGGAAGAGGACGACCTCGAAGCTTGAGCCCTGCGCCTTCACTACCAGCGCAACAACTTCGGCCCCAGCCACGCGCCGATGCCCGCGGGCAGCAACATCCCGATGGCGTACCACACGCTCCAGAACGCCGGACTCATCTCCGGGCAATGGAGGCAATAGACGATCGTCGCCGTGGAACTCGCAAGCAGTCCAGCGACGGCGCCCGCAAGCCGCAACTGCGTCGGCGCCAGCGATTTGACGGCCCAGAACACGGCAGGAAACGTCGGCACGGACAGCAGCACGATGTTGAACGGACACGTGCGCCACGTATGACCGAGCACGATCGGCAAGCGTGTGCCGGGCTCCGCGCTGTCGAGCACCATCATGCTCGCGATCCACACCGCGACGAACGGCAGCGCGATGATCGCCCACGAATAGCCGGCGCGCGCGCCCGGCCGGCCGAGCCGCATCACGGCGAGCATTGCGCCGACCGCGATCGCGAGCGGATACGCCATCTTCGCCCAGAAGATCGTGGTGCGCGCGACGCTCGCAAGATCGTGCCGCACGCCGAACACCACGCTCATCAGGATCAGCGAGCCCAACGCGCCGAGCAGCAGCGCTTTGGTAAAGCGGCGCGCAACGGCGCCTCGCTCGATACGCGTCACCTGGTTCGACAGGAGGCCAATGAGATCGTCGGTCTTCATCGCAGCCCCCGAATGAGCGCGGACAGCGCCTTGAGACCCCTGTGCACGCCGACCTTCACGGCCGATTCGGACAGGCCCGTGATGCGCGCCGTCTCCGTCACCGACAGACCTTCGAGCTTCATGTGCACGATGGGCAAGCGCTGCTTGTCGGGCAGATGTTCGAGCAGCTTGCCGATGTCGTGACGCGCCTGAGCGGGTTCGTCGTCGGTGTCGGCGAGCAGTTCGGCGTAGTCGTCGAGCGGGTCGTTCAGGGACTCGCGGCGTGCACGCGAGCGGAAGAAATCCATCAGCTTGTAGCGGGCGATCGCGTGCAGCCAGGCAGTCAGCGGCTCGTCCGGACGATAGGTGTGACGCGCATTGTGCACGGCGAGCAGAATCTCCTGGACGAGGTCTTCGACGTCGTCGCGATAGTGCGGAATGCGCCTGCGCAGAAAGGCGCGCAGATGTCGTGTGAGTGCTTGCAGAAAGCTGCGATAAGCGTCGGCATCGCCGTCGAGTCCGCGCACGAACAATGCTTTCAGGCGGCTTTCCGCTTCTTGCAACATGGCTCCCTTATTGGCAGAACGGCGATTCGACGACCCGTGCGCGTGGCTCGCCGCCGCCGCTAGCGGGGCGCTGAGCTTCAGATCGAGCGTTTCGGCGTAGCCGAAACCGTGATGCGCCACTATAGCGCGGTCGTCGTCCATCGTCGTCACCCGCCTCCTTTATGGGGTTAATTCGCTCTTTCGCCCTCTCCGGTTACACCGCGCAAAAAAATTTCGCGAGCGGAGGAAATTGATCGCAAAAGAACGCGAGGCTGTAACCAATCCCGTGTCCCCGACGAATTGACGAGTAACAGACCGTCATGGTGATCGACATGGACACGATGAAAGCGACACTCACTCCGGCGCGCGAAGCCGCACCGCGCAACACGCCGATTCATCCAATCTGGCTGCGCATCACGCATTGGCTCAATGCGATTGCCGCACTGGTGATGATGTTCTCCGGCTGGCGCATCTATGACGCGTCGCCGGTGTTTCATCAAATCGTCATTCCGCCGTCGATCACCCTCGGTGGCTGGCTCGGCGGCGCGCTGCAATGGCACTTCGCGGCGATGTGGCTGCTGGTGTTCAACGGCATCGTGTATCTCGCGCTCAACATCGCGAGCGGGCGCTTTGTCGCAAAGTTCTTTCCGGTCTCGCCGCGCGCCGTGCTGCGTGACTTGATCGCCGCATTGAGCGGCAAGCTCTCGCACACAGATTTGCGTCAGTACAACGCAGTGCAGAAGCTCGCGTATCTCGTCGTCATCGTCGATCTGATCGTGCTCGTGCTGTCAGGACTGGCGATCTGGAAGTCGGTTCAGTTCCCGCTGTTGCGCGAACTGATGGGCGGTTATGACAACGCGCGCATCGTGCACTTCTGCGCGATGGCCGTGATGGCGGCGTTCGTCGTCGTGCATGTCGCGATGGTCGCGCTCGTGCCGCGCTCGCTGCTGACCATGCTGCGCGGCCGCTGATCCCAGCACGAGGACACGATATGAAGCCCAACGACAAACCCATCATGAAGCTCGACCGCGCAGCGATTCTCGCGGATGCGCGCCGCGAACTCGACATGCCTTCGCGCCGTCTGTTCGGCAAGCGCCTGTTGACCCTGGGCGGCCTGTCGCTGCTCACAGGCTGCTCGATCACCGACGACAAATCGGTTAACGCGTTTCTTACTGCCGTCTCACGGCTGAACGATCGCGCGCAGGCCTTCCTGTTCGATCCGCACCAGCTCGCGCCGACCTACACCGAAGCGCAACTCACGCGGCCGTTTCCGTTCAATGCGTTCTATGGCATCGACGACGTGCCCGAAGTGAACGGCAGCGACTACCGGCTGAAGGTGAGCGGCCTCGTGACAGGGCAACGCGTGTGGACGCTGCCCGAGTTGTACGCGCTGCCGCACGCGGAGCAGATCACGCGGCATATCTGCGTGGAAGGGTGGAGCGCAATCGGACGCTGGGGCGGCACGCCGTTCTCGGAGTTTCTGCGCCGCGTCGGCGCGGATACGAGCGCGAAGTATGTCGGCTTTCGCTGCGCGGACGACTACTACGAAAGCATCGACATGCCGACGGCGCTGCATCCGCAGACCTTGCTCACGTTCGAGTACGACGGCCAGCGTTTGCCCGCGAAATACGGCTATCCGATGAAGCTGCGGATGCCGACCAAGCTCGGCTACAAGAATCCGAAGCATATCGTCGAGATGTTCGTCACCAACACGTATCCCGGCGGCTATTGGGTCGACCAGGGCTACAACTGGTTCGGCGGTTCCTGAGCGTATGCAGTGCTTTTTCTGGTGCCGGTCATGCCGGATGCCACTTTTAACCCACGAAGGAGATGAGCAATGAAACGACTGATGACGGCAGTAGTGGTAGCAGCGATGGCCATGGGCACGACGGCTGCATTCGCGCAGGCAAGCGGCGCAATGGCAAACGACGCGATGAGCAAAGACAGCATGTCGCACGACGCGATGAAAAAGGACAACATGTCGCACGATTCGATGAAGAAGAGCAACAAGATGAAGAAGCACGACGCGATGGGCATGGATCATCCCGCATCGGGCGCGATGTCGCAGTAAGTCTGCGCGACCACGCAAGCCGGGCGTGTGACCGCGCCCGGCTGATTCCGTATTGCCCGTTCAGGCCTGTGCCTGAAAAACCAGATTGAACGGCGTTTGCGTCGCGCGCCTGAAACGCGTGAAGCCGCCCGCCATCACGACCTCTCTGAGCCGCGCTTCCCCCGCCTGCGCACCAAGCGCTTTTCTGCCTTCCTGCGACAGCGACGCTCCCGTGCAGATCATCGTCGATGCCGAATAGAACACGCGCCCTATCGGGTTGAGATTGTCTTCGAGCCGGTCGTTCGCAAAGGGCTCGACGATCATCCACGAGCCCCCGGGCTTCAGCGATTGCAACACATGGGCTGCCGCGCCCGTCGGGTCGCCCATATCGTGCAGGCAATCGAAGAATGCGACGAGATCGTAGTCGTTTCCCGGATATTGTTGTGCGCTCGCGAGTTCGAACGTGACGCGCTCGCTGAGACCCGATTCGTCGGCGAGGTCCCGCGCTCGCTGCACGGACGGTTCGTGATAGTCGAAGCCGACGAAGGTCGCATCCGGATAGGCCTGCGCCATCAGCATCGTCGAAACGCCGTGGCCGCAGCCGACGTCCGCCACTTTCGCGCCGCGCCCCTTGAGTACCGCCTCGACGCCGTTCAGAGCGGGAATCCACTCGTCGACCAGATGCGCCGCATAGCCCGGACGAAAGAACCGCTCGGTGCCCGTGAACAGCGATGGATGATGCTGATGCCACCCGACGCCCAGGCCCGTGCGGAACGCGGCTTCGAGCTTCGGCAGGCTGCGGAACATTGCTTCGGCGCAGTCGGCGAAACCCGGGATGAACGTCGGGCTGCCTTCTTCCGCAAAGCACATCGCCATTTCGTTTTCGAGCTGGTAGCGGGCGGTGTCGGCATCGTAGCGGACGAAACCCGACGCGGCTTGCGCCGCCAGCCATTCGCGCACGTATCGCTCGGCGAGGCCGGCGCGTTCGGCGACCTGTTCCGAGGTCATCCAGCCCTGTTCGGTCATCGCCTTGTACAGGCCGAGCCGGTCGCCCAGCGCGATCAGCGGCGCCGACGCGACCGCGCCGAACTCTCCGACCATGCGCACCATGAAGTCCTGCACTTTCTGTTCGTCGTATTGCACGTGCCACCTCCCGGAAGAAGGCAGAATTGATATGACGAAAAGCGCGTCAGCCGAGGCTTGCGTTTCGCCGACTTCGCCCATGCAAAGTATAGATAGTGAAAAGACAGATGAAAGGCAAAGTCGATGCGACAGCGGGCGATCTAACCGTGTGTGTATGATCCGCGACATCACGGTGTATTCATCCAATTCTCCAGGACTTCAGATGAGTTCAAGCAGACAGTCCAAACGCGACCTTCCGGGCAAACAGGATCTGGAGGCGATGTCGGTATTCCGTTACGAGTTGCGCAAGTTCTTGCGTGTGTCGGAAGAGATCTCGAACGCGGCGGGCATTACGACGCTTCAGTATCAGCTGCTGTTGCATGTGCGCGGTTTCGAGGGGCGGCAGTGGGCCACCGTCGGCGAACTGGCGGAGCGTCTGCAGGCCGCGCCGAACGGTACGGCGGCGCTCGTGTCGCGTTGCGAATCGGCCGGTCTCGTGACGCGCAAGCCCGACGCCGAAGATCGCCGCCAGGTGCAGGTGCATCTGACGCCGAAGGGCGAGCGCTGCCTGCTCAAGCTCGCAGCCGAGCACAAGGCGCATTACGGCTCGTTTGGCTGGGTGTTCGGCGACGCTGACGAATAGCCATTCGCGCGGGGGCTGCACGCGTCGAAACGGAGGATCGCGCATTTATGTCACAATGTGCCTTACTTTGTCTTGGTCACACTGACGCCCCGATGCGCATTCCCGTACTTCTCGACCGACGCGCGTTGCTGCGCGCCAGGCGGCTTTGGCTGCATTACGGCGTGTTCTGGCTCGGCGCAGTCGCGACCGGCCTGGTCGCCGTTATGTATGCGCGGCTGATCGATTTCGGCTACGACGCTTTTCTGCGCTACACGACGGAGTTCCGTTGGCTGCCGCTCGTGCTCACACCCGCGGTCGCGGCGCTGGGTGTGTGGATCACACGGCGCTGGTTCGCGGGCGCCGAAGGCAGCGGCATTCCGCAAGTCATCGCGACGCTGCACGAAGGGCGCGACCTCGGGCCGCGTCTGCTGAACATGCGCATTCTGGTGGGCAAGATCGCCGTTTCGTTTCTGTCGATACTCGGCGGGTTCACCATCGGACGCGAAGGGCCGACCATCCACGTCGGCGCCGCGCTGATGTTCAGCCTGCGGCGCTTCTATCCGGCACGCTTGCGCAGCCTGCGCGGCGAGGGTCTGGAGCGCAAGCTCGCGCTGGCGGGCGCGGCGGCGGGATTGTCCGCTGCATTCAATGCGCCGCTGGCGGGCGTCGTCTTCGCAATCGAAGAATTGACGCGCAGTTTCGAAACGCGAACCAGCGGCGTCCTGATTACGGCGATCATCTTCGCGGGCATCGTCTCGCTGGGCTTGCAAGGCAACTACACGTACTTCGGCACGATCGACATCGACGGGCATTTTCCCGATCTGCTCGCGGTCGCCGTCGTGATGCTGGGTGTCGTGACGGGCGTGGCAGGCGGCGCGTTCTGCTGGCTGCTGCTGAACACCGATCGCTGGATGCCCGCACGGCTCATGACATGGAGAAAGGCGCATCCGGTTGCATTCGGTGCGGCGTGCGGTCTCTTCATTGCGGTGATCGGCGTCGCGGCGGGCGGTCACACGTTCGGCAGCGGCTATGCCGAAGCGCGCGGCATGCTGGAAGGCAATTCGCAGCTTGGCGCGAGTTATCCGGTGCTGAAGATGGCGTCGATGGTCGGATCGTATCTGCCCGGCGCGCCGGGCGGCTTGTTCGCGCCATCGCTGGCGATCGGCGCGGGCATCGGCAACGCACTGCACCTGGTGTTCGGGCAAATGCAGCTGCCGATGCTGATCGCGCTCGGCATGGTCGGCTATCTCGCGGCTGTCACGCAGAGTCCGATCACCGCGTTCGTGATCGTCATCGAGATGATCAACGGACACGCGCTCGTGCTGTCGCTGATGGCGACCGCGCTCATCTCCAGCCAGGTGTCGAAGCTGTTTGCGCCACCGCTTTATGAAGCGCTGGCGCAGCGGTACATCGCAAAGCAGTGAGCGTCATTTGTCCGGCAGCGCGTACGCGATCACGTAATCGCCGAGCTTCGTGCCGAACGACCCGTGTCCGCCCGCAGCAATCACCACGTACTGCTTGCCGTTCGCTTCATAGGTCATCGGCGTGGCCTGGCCGCCAGCGGGAAGCCGCGCGCGCCATAGCTCCTCGCCCGTATCGGTGCTGTAGGCACGCAGATAGTTGTCGGCCGTCGCGCCGATGAAGAACACGTGTCCTGCCGTCGTCATCGGGCCGCCGAGCATCGGCATGCCCATCTTGAACGGCAGCGGAATGGGCGCGCTATCGCGAACGGTGCCGATGCGCTTTTTCCATACCACCTGGTTGGTCTTCAGATCGAGCGCCGCGACGTAGCCCCATGCGGGCTGCTTGCAGGGCAAGCCGACCGGCGACAGGAACGGGTTCAGCTCCACGCCGAACGGCACGCCGTATTGCGGCTGGATGCCCGCTTCCGTGCCCGTGCCGCCCTGGCTGTTCTCCGGCGGTTGAATCGGGTTGTGCGGCCCGCGCGGGATGAGCTTCGAGACGAACGGCAGCGCGATCGGGTTTGCGATGGCGAGTTGCCGGTCGGTATCGACGGCGAGACCGCCCCATTCGAACATGCCGAGATTGCCCGGAAACACGAGCGTGCCGTTTTCGGACGGCGGCGTGAACGGACCTTCGTAGCGCAGCCGGTGAAACATCACGCGGCATGCGAGCTGATCGAACATCGTGGCGCCCCACATGTCGGCGCCCGTCAGGTTCTTCGCCGGACGGAAGGTCAGTTGCGAGTACGGCTGTGTCGGCGACACATGATCGCCTTCGGCCGCGCCCTGCGGCACGGGCTGCTCGGGGGCGGGGACGATCGGCGTACCCGTGCGGCGATCCAGTACGAAGATGTTGCCCGTCTTGGCAGGCGCGTAGATCGCGGGCACGACGTTGCCGCTGCGGTCGGTGATATCGGCGATGGTGGGTTGTGCGGGCAGGTCCATGTCCCACAGATCGTGATGCACCGTCTGATAGAACCACGCAAGCTTGCCCGTCGATGCATTCAGCGCCAGCAACCCGCTCGCGTAACGCTCGTACAGCGGCGTGCGATCACCGCCCCAGATGTCGGGCGTCTTCACGCCCATCGGCAGATAGACGAGGTCGAGTTTCGCATCGTAGGCGGCGGGCGCCCACGAGTTGGGAGAATTGAACGTGAACGTGTGCTGGTCGTCGGGAATGGCGTTCGGTGTGGCCGAGCCTGGATCGAACGCCCACACGAGTTGCCCCGTTTCGACGTCGAAGCCGCGTATTACGCCGGACGGCTCGCGGGTCGAATAGTTGTCCGTCACCGATCCCGCCATGACGATGATCTTGTCGGTGACGATGGGCGGCGAGGTCGGCTCGTACTGCCCCGCCGTCGTCACCGGTTGCAGATGTTGCAGGTCGAGGTCGCCGTTGCTGCCGAAGCCAGCGCAGCGCTGTCCCGTTGCGGCATCGACTTCGAACAGATGGCCGTTGTTGACGGGCAGGATCACGCGGCGCGCACATGCGGGTAACGCGCTTCGCGCAGCTTCGTCTTTTGCGGCGGCGGCAGCCGCCGTCTCGTGATACGACACGCCGCGGCAGGTCACGTGCTGGAAGCTCGGGTCGGTTTTCAGGCCCGGATCGAAGCGCCATTTTTCCTTGCCTGTCGCAGCGTCCAGCGCGAACAGGATCTGGTGCGGCGAGCACAGATAGAGCATGTCGCCGACCTTGAGCGGCGTCACTTCGTCAGTGATTTCACCGGGATCGTTGGGGCCTTTCTTGTCGCCCGTCTGGAAGGTCCACGCGACCTGCAAGTCCTTCGCGTTGTCCTGGTTGATCTGCGTGAGCGGCGAATAGCGGGTGCCCGCCTGCGTGCGGCCGTACGCCGTCCAGTCGCCGGGATGCGCGTCGGGTTGCGCCGGCGACACGGCCGCGTTGTCCGCGACCTTGCCGTTGATCTCCTGCGGGTCGTTGAAGGCCGCATACGCGAGCGCGACGCCCGTAAGAACGAGGCACACCACGAGCGCAACGGCGCTGCCGCGCCGCGCCGACACATCGAATAGACGGAAGACGAACGGCAACAGCAGCCAGATGCCGAACAGAACGAGGATATCGGTGCGCGGCGCGAGCGCCCAGAAATCGAAACCTGCTTCGAAGACGGCCCAGATCAGCGTGCCGATCAGCAGAAGCGCATAGAGCGACAACGCCAGCCCATTGCCGCGATAGATCAGCCATGCGACGGCAAGCAGAACGATGCCGGCAACGATGTAATAAGGCGAGCCGCCCATCATGACGAGCCAGATGCCGCCTGTCAGCAGATACAGACCTGCCAGCAGCGCGAAGAGAATCGTCAGCCATGCGATGACGGGCGGCGACGTGTCCCTCGACGGGCCTTTGGAGATGTTCGCTTTGCTCTCGTTGTTCATGCTGTAGGCCTCCTGTTTCGTGCTTCACGGCGCGTTGCGCGTGCGACGCTCAAGCTGTATCGCCTAGCAACATGCGGACCTGATCGCTTATGCGAAGTGAATCATTGCGGAAGGCGATGCGCTCGCATGCGGCGCATGAGTCCTGCTGACGCGACTCATCGTGCACCGTGTCCGGATACATCGCAAGCCCGAGGTCATTACACGAAACTTTCGAGAGGGGTGATGCGTGCGATCGCACGCGCGCCCATTCAGGCCACGCTGAATTCGAGCGTGCGCGTGTCGATCGGCCTGATGACGCTTTCGCAAGCAGGCGCGCCCGTCTTCAGATGAACGACGAGATCGTAGGTTGTCGAAGGGCGGGTCAGCATGAGGCAGGTGGACTCTGTGTTCGTGACACGCGTCGCGTGCCAGACGTCAGGCCGCATGCAAAGACCTTTACCGACGGGAATCTCAAATGCGCGCAGTGAATTGAGGTCCGGCTCGCCGTCTTCAAGCGACGTCGCCACGATATGCACGACGGGCGCTGTCAACGGCACGATGGCCTGTTGCGTCAGCCGATGCAGTTCGAGCGCGGAGATCTCTGCGCTGCGATTGCGGTACACGACCCAGAGTATTTCGGTTTCGCCCGCCGTGCCCGTATCGAACAGATGCTCGCGCCAGAAGTCCGAGGCCGGGCTGACGAACGCCGGCGCGTCGCCGTCCGTGCGCACAGGCTTGCCGAGCATCCAGCCGTACGGTTCACAGCGATTTGCTTCGAGCGGTTCGATTGGAATGGAGAGCGTAGTCAGCATATCGGCGTACTCGTGTTGATGAATGGATCGGTCATGCAGGCGAGATGGCGTCGTCCGATGGCGGGAACAGCGCGAACTCCGGCCCATGTTTCAGGCTGAAATCGAGCACGACGTTCAGCGCGAGGCGCGTGATCGACTCGGCAAGCAGGCTGTCGGGCGTGCGCCGGTACGCGGCGACCAGCGGCAACGCGGGCACGCGATGCGTGACTTGCAGCAGTTGCAACTGGCCTGCTTCGAGTTCGCGCATCACGAACGCGGGCGGCAGCACGGCAATGCCGAATCCGTCGACCACCAGCCGGATGATGGCCGCCACCGACGACAGACAATTGATCTGCACCTGCACGTCCCCGCTGGCCGCGAACAGGCCCGTCAGAAACTCGTGCGGCGGCGAATGGCGCGCGAAGCTGATCACGGGATACGCGGCCAGTTCGGTTTCCGTCAGCGCCTGCGCGGACAAGTTGAGCGCCGGGCTCGCCATCCAGCGCATCGGCAGACTGCCGAGCGGAACATTCGTCATGTCCGCGCCGGCGACGCTCGTCGTCTGAAACGACACGTCGATATGGCCGTTCGCCAGTTGCGCGGAGAGGTTTGCGGACGTGTCGCTGGTCAGTTCGATCACGAGATTCGGATACTCGTCGCGGATGCGCTTGAGCAGATCGGGCAGCCACGTATGCACGATCGATTCGATCGCGCCGAGCCGCAGCAGGCCCGACACCTTCGAGCGATCGCCGACACTCGCGAGCATCGCCTGATTCAGCTTCAGCATCTGTTCGGCGAACGGCAGCGCCTTGCTGCCGTCCTGCGTGAGCGTCGCTTCCTTCGAGCCGCGCTCGAACAGCCGCACGCCGAGTTCCTGTTCGAGCGCGGAGATACGGCTCGAAATGGCCGCCTGGGTCGCGTGCAGACGCTCGGCCGTCAGGCGGAAGCTGCGCAGCCGCGCCAGCCAGACGAAGGTTTCCAGAAATCGCAGATTCATTCACAACCCTGACGAGGCAGCACGAATGGCTCAGTGTAGCGCCGCGTCCCGCCTTGGGTGACAAGAAAAATTTCCCCCGCGCGACAACTTTAATTTGTTGGACACGCCTGCGGCGCGCGCCAAAACTTTGCAACAGATGCCCGTCGATGAAAGGGCAAACACACTGTCAAACCAGAGGACGTTGCGATGAAGAAAGTGTCATGCGAAATCGAAGGCGGATTGCCGGTCGAAGTGAGCGCGAGCCGTCTCGTGATTGCGGGCTGGGCGGGACGGGACCATGCGGAGGTCGAGCATCATATTCGCGAGCTGGAAGCGATCGGCGTGCGCCGGCCGTCGAGCGTGCCATGCTTCTATGAAGTCGCGGCCGCCTTGCTGACGACGGCGGACAGCATCGAAGTGATCGGCGAGCATTCGTCGGGCGAAGTGGAAGTCGTGCTGATCCAGACGCAAGAGGACGGCTTGCTGGTCGGCATCGGTTCGGATCACACGGACCGCAAGGTCGAGGGCTATGACGTTGCCGTGTCGAAGCAGATGTGCGCGAAGCCGCTCGGCACAACGCTGTGGCGTTATGCGGACGTGGCCGCGCATTGGGACGCGCTGATCGCGCGCAGCTGGCGTATCGATGCGAGCGGCGAGCGCATCCGTTATCAGGAAGGCACGCTTGCGCGGCTGATGCATCCCGAGCCGCTGATCTGGCGCGCGTTCGGTTCGACGTCGATGATTCCCGAAACCGTGCTGTTCTGCGGCACGCAGCCCGTGCTCGGCGCGCTGACCTCCGCGGGCGCGTATGAACTCGAGTTGCACGATCCTGTGCTTGGACGCAGCTTGCGGCATCGCTACAGCGTCGATGCGCTGGCGCATACGGAGTGATCGCGATGCGCACCCTCCGTGATTCCGGCAAGGCGCTCGCAAGCAGAAGCCTGTCGGCAAGCGAACTGCTCGACGCGAGCCTCGCGGCTATCGATGCCGACCTCGCGCGAGGCGGATCGACCTACACGCATATCGACCGGCTGGCGGCGCGCGAAGCGGCCTCCAGCAGCGACGCGTTTCGCCAGCGCGGCTATGTGCCTTCCGCGCTGGCGGGCGTGCCGGTTTCCGTGAAGGATCTGTTCGACATCAAAGGGCAGGTGACGACAGCGGGCTCGCGCATACTTCGCGACGCCGCGCCTGCCGTGCGCGACGCCGCCGCCGTTGCGCGCTTGCGCGAGGCGGGCGCGGTGTTCGTGGGCCGCACCAACATGAGCGAGTTCGCGTTCTCCGGCCTCGGGCTGAACCCGCACTACGGAACGCCGCTGAATCCCGCTCATGCAAAGCGTCTGGCGGGCGGTTCCAGTTCAGGCGCCGCTGTGTCCGTTGCGCTCGGTCATGTGGCCGCCGCGCTCGGCACCGACACGGGCGGCTCGGTGCGCATCCCCGCCGCGTTCTGCGGACTGGTCGGATTCAAGCCGACCGCGCGGCGCGTGCCGCTCGATGGCACCGTGCCGCTGTCGACGTCGTTCGATTCGATCGGACCCATTGCGCGCAGCGTCGACTGTTGCGCGCTGATCGACGGCATCGTCTCGGGTCAGGCGCTCGACACGGCGCCACGCGCGCTCGCCGGACTTCGGCTGGGTATCACGTCCGACTATGTGGCCGACGATCTCGACGAGACGGTCAGCACCGCGTTCAATCGCGCGATCGGTATGTTGCGGCGCGCGGGCGCGTCGGTGGAGCGCTTTGCGTTTCCCGAGTTGCATGAGGTGGCGGGCCGCTATCCGCTGGCGGGCATCACGGCTGCGCAGGCGTGGGCGTGGCATCGCGAGCACGTCGCGCGCGATGCCGATGCGTACGACCCGCGCGTGCTCAAGCGGCTGCGTGCGGGAGAAGGGCGCAGCGCCGCCGACTATATCGACCTGCTTGCCGCGCGCGAGCGCTTCGTGCGCGATACGCGAGCCCGTCTGGCGAGATTCGATGCCTGGCTGATGCCGACTGTCGCCATCGTGCCGCCTGCTATTGCGAGCGTCGAAAGCGACGACGAGGCGTTCTCGTCGACGAATGCGAAGGTGCTGCGCAATCCCGCTGTCGTGAACTTCATGGACGGCTGCGCGTTGACGCTGCCTTGCCATCGGGAAGGCGAACTGCCCGTCGGCCTGTCGATCTGCGGGCCTGCGCTTGCCGATGCCTCGGTCCTCGCAATAGCGCGCAGCGTCGAAGTGTTGCTGCGGCATGGCGAGACGGTGGTGACCGCATAAGGTTTGTTTATCGGCAGCAAAAGAAATTTCTCGTTGGACGCGCAATTACGGCGAACGAATACTGGATTTCAGGCGCAATCAACTCAATACCGCGCTTCTTCTTCATCACCGCATTTCATGACCCAAGTGAGGCAGCCCGTGAATCAAACTTTTCGCTCTCTAGCCGGTGTCGTTGCGCTGGCCGCTATCCAGACATCCGCGCATGCCGCCGATGCCGCTTCCGCTGTCGTGCTGATCGGCCACGCGGCGCCGCTCACCGGGCAACTCGCGAACATGGGCAAGGACAGCGAAAACGCTGCGCGCCTCGCGGTCGATGAGATCAACAGTCAGCACCCTGTGATCGGCGGCAAGCCGGTACGTCTGCAACTGGACTCGCAGGACGATGCCGCCGACCCGCGCACGGGAACCCAGGTCGCGCAGAAGCTGGTCGACGACGGCGTGGTGGCCGTAGTCGGCGATATCAATTCGGGCGTGTCGATTCCCGCGTCGCGTATCTATAGCGAAGCGCAGGTCGTGCAGATCTCACAGGGTTCGACGAACCCCGCTTACACGCAGCAGGGCTACAAGACGACGTTTCGCGTCGTGGCAACGGATGCATTGCAGGGACCGGCGCTCGCGCGTTACGCGCTCAATTCGCTGCACGCAAAACGGATTGCCGTGATCGACGATTCGACGGCGTATGGACAGGGGCTTGCCGACGAGTTCGTGAAAGCGGCGAAGGCGAACGGCGGCACGATCGTCGCGCGCGAAGCGACCAACGACAAGGCCACTGACTTCCGCGCGATCCTCACGAAGATCAAGGGATTGCGGCCCGACGTCATCATGTATGGCGGCTCCGATGCGACGGCCGGACCGCTGGTGAAGCAGGCAGCGAATCTCGGCATGACGGCGAGCGTGCTCGGCGGCGACGGCGCGTGCACCGACAAGATGGTGAGCCTTGCGGGCGACGCGATCGGCAACCTGGTGTGCTCGGAAGCGGGACTCGCGCTGTCGAAGATGCCCAAGGGACAGGAGTTCGATCGTCGCTACACGGCGCGCTACAAGGTGCCGATCGATGCGTACGCACCGTTTGCCTACGATGCCGTCTACGTCATTTACGATGCGATGAAGCGCGCCAATTCGACGGAGCGGACCAAAGTTCTGGCCGCGATGCCCGTGACGCAGTATGACGGCGTGATCGGCAAAATCGCATTCGATACGCACGGCGATCTGAAAGATGCCGCCATCACGATCTATCAGTTCAAGGACAAGAAAAAGACGGTGATGGATGTGATCCGCATGTGAGATCGAATCCGCGCATTGCGCGGATAAAAATTACCGCTTCGTTACCGGCAACGGTCGACAACCACTTTTTATGGCATCCGTACTTTCGGGAAGGTACGGATCGAAGATTACGCATCGGAAAGGTAATCGGTAGGAGGCTGAAAGTTCAGGCGTGCTATCACCGCCCTGCGCAAACGTTGGCGCGCATAAACCGCTACCACGGGCGTCGTATAAATGCCGAAACTCGGAAAAGTCCAAGTATTACGGCGTATTACGTGTGCTATCTTTCGGACCGTTCGAGACTTTTTCTTAGACTAGTCTGCCCACCCAGGTCGCATCGGCCGCAAGTGAAGAGTGTCCGGTAGTCCGGCAAACAACATTTCATGCAAGTTCAAAATGCCCGTCGCTGGGCGCCTCGCGGGGCACGGCGATGGATTGCCGCGATTGCCGCACTCTGTATCGCGAGTGGCGTGCGTCTTCTGCTGCACCCGCTGCTGGGTCCTGTCATGCCGGGCACGGCGTTCAGCGTCGCGGCCGTGCTGATCGAGTATTACTTCGGCCTCGCGCCCGCGCTCACCGTGATGCTGGCCGGCCTGTGCATCGCCGACTATCTGTTCGTGCCGCCTTACGCAGTGCTCGGTTTTATCGATCGCTCCGATGTGCTGTTCATCGTTTCGTTTCCGCTCGTTGCGCTCATCTTCATCACGCTGGTCGAAAGGCTGCGGCGCGCGCAGTTTCGCGCGGAGCTGATCGCGTCGGTTGCGCAGTCGCGCTATGAGATGCTGCTGCGCCACGACAACGATCGCCTGCTCGCGCGCCGTGCCGTCGATGAAACGCACAGGCTGCTGCGTCATCTCTCGCAACACAGCAAGCAGTTCGTGCTGATCCAGGCACTCGAGCGCACACCCGAGTGGACCAACGGCACTGACGCGGGCAGCCCGCGCGACGCCGTGGCGGGCGTCCTCGCCGTCACGCTGCCACCAGCCGAGATCGCGCCGGGTCCTCGCTTCGACGATGTCGAACCGGAGGATATTCGCCGCCTCTCGAATGCACTGTGGCCCGGCTCGCATCGCGTGCGGCTGCGCGCGTGCGAAGCTGCCGCGATGCATGCATCGACGGGCATGCAATGCGAGACGGGCGACAGCGCTGCGCAACTCGTCGATTGTGTTTGCGAGCGCTTCACGACGCACGCGGGCGATTTCCTCGTGCTGCGCATCGGCGAGTAACACCCATGAAAACTTCCGTCCGGACTATCTTCAACGAAGGCGACGGCCACGCCGTGCTGATGTTGCATGGCCTGTCCAGTTCGCCGCTGGAATTGCGCTACCTCGCGCGCTTTCTGAACGACGAAGGCTTCACGACCTGCGTGCCCGTGCTCAACGGCTACACGGCCGGCTCGCAAGAGCAGGCGATGGAGCAGTGGCTCGATGCGGCAACGCGCGAATACGATGCGCTTGCCGCGCGCTACGAGCGCGTGTCGATCTGCGGGCTTTCTATCGGCGCGGCGCTGTCGCTCGCGCTCGTGCACCGTCGCCCGCAGGCACAGGCCGTCGCGCTGCTGTCGCTGACGCTCGCCTATGACGGCTGGGCGATTCCGTGGTATCGCTTCTTGCTGAACTGGGCGTACTACTCGCCGTTGCGTTCGCGCTATCGCTACCGCGAATCGGCGCCGTATGGGCTGCGCAACGACGCATTGCGGGCCAAGATCGCCCGCGCGATGGAACGCGACGACTTCAGCGAAGTCGGCCCGTCGACGATCTCGCTGCCCGCATTGCACGAGGCCAGCCGGCTTGCGGCGAGCGTGCGCTCGCACGTGCGCGCGATCCGCAACGACTGCCTGATCATCCACGCAATCGACGATGAGACCTCGAGTCCGCGCAATCCGCGCTTCGTGGCGTCGTCGATTGGCTCGACGTTCTTGCGCACCATCTGGCTCGACGATTCGTATCACATGATTACATCCGACAACGAGCGCGAGATCGTCGCGCGCGAGACCGCGCTGTTCCTGCGCGAAAGCGAAATCACGAGCCGTACGGGCGATGCGGGCGGAAAGCCCGTGGTGTCGAAGGCGCTTGCGCGCCGGTTGCGGCAGCTTGCAGCGATGGGCAAAGGGCGCGCGTGATGGCGAAGCAGCATTCGTTCAAGGCGGCGACATGCGCTGCCATGGTGTCCGCTTCAATGACGTTGATGCTCCACGCAGCGGGCGCATGGGCCGACGACGTGCCGCCTCCCTCTTCGTCAGGTTCGCAGCAAACCGACGCGACAGCACAGCCCGCCAGCAAATGGAAGATCGGCGTCGGGCCAGGCGTCGTCATCACGCCGCTGTATCCCGGCTCGCGTGAACTGCGTTTTTTTCCCTATCCCGCACTCGACATCGCTTACGATGACCGCGTGTTCTCACAAGGTCCCGATGTGCTGGGGCTGAACGTGCTGCGCAGCGAGGACTATCACGTCGGCGCTGCGCTCAGCTTCGATTTCCAGTCGCGCCAGGAAAAGGACGATCCGCATCTGCATGGACTGGGTAACGTCGACGGCGGCCCGAAACTGAAGCTGTTCGCCGACTACACCGTGTGGATGTTCACCGGGTCCGTGGCCTTGTATCAGGACATCGCCGGACATGGTCAAGGCAAGACCGTCGTCACCGACCTTTACGCGTCGCTGCCCGTTGGAGGCTGGCTGTTTTCGATCGGCCCCGGCTTCACCTGGGCGGATGCGGAGTACACGCGAACTTTCTTCGGCGTATCGAGCCAGCAGAGCGCAGCGTCCGGGCTGCCTGCCTATAACACGGGCGCAGGCATTCGTGACGTGCATCTGAACGGCTACGTCAGCTACGACATTTCGAAGCACTGGGCCACCTCGGTCGCGGTGACGCTCGGACGTCTGCAGCATTACGCCGCCGCGAGCCCGATCACCGAGCGTCGCAGCGAACTCAATACGCTCGCATCGGTGAATTACCGTTTCTGATCTCAGGCGAGATCCAGCCTGAACAGCAACGAATCCCGATCCGGATACGCGTACTTGACGGGCAACTCTCCAGCCGCAATCTGCCGAAACCCCTGACGTCGATAAAACGCATGTGAGCGCGTCGAAACGGAAGGGGTATCGAGCAGGATCGTCTCGATGCCTTTGAGCCTCGCATGCGCCAACAGCGTGTCGTAAAGGCGCGATGCGCATCCCATCCCCGCGCCTCTCCACGCCGCCGACACAAAGAACTTCTTCAGCACGGCAACCGTCGCCGTCTCGATCTGCAGAGCGATCGTGCCGACGACACGGTCTTCGGCGTCGAGCGCAATCCAGAAACCGCCGCCCTTCGCGATGAAGTATCGATCGATATCGAGCAGCTCGGGCTGATCCTCGATCGATATGCCGACCTTGCTTTCGTCATTCTGGATATGCAGGATCAAGCCGACTATCTCGTCGGTGAACGAGTCCTGAAAGGTGGCGATGCGAGGGAGTGTGGTGGCGATGTGCATAGGAAAGTGCGCTCGGGCAAATGTGCGAGGCACTACCTTATGCGTCGTGCAGGATGCGATCTAGAACGTTTTTGCGCTGTTTCGCCGCGCGACGGCGCCCGGCGTCACGCCGAACACGGCCTTGAAGTGGCGTCCGAGGTGGCTCTGATCGGCGAAGCCGGTTGCGGCGGCAGCGGCGGAAGGCGTCATGCCATCCAGCAACAACTGCTTTGCCGTTTTCAGACGCAGCACGAGCTGGTAACGATGCGGACTCAGCCCAAATGCCGCCGTAAAGCGGCGGCACAACTCGGACGCCGAGAGCGACGCCTCGCGCGCCAGTTCGTCGAGCGACACGTTACGGCCGGAAAATGCCTGCAAATAGGTCTGCGCGTCGCGCACACGCCGGTCGGCGACAATCGAAGACGACTGCGCCGACGCATGCCGATCGTTCATCGAACCGAGCACGGCTTCACACAACAGCGCCCATTCGTCCGGCCATGCCGACGATAGGCGGGGGCTTTGCATCGACAGTGCAGCGAACTGCGCGAATGGAGCCATCGCGTGGCGCATCTTCACGGGCTGCGACAACGCGTGCGGCGACACACCGTGAATATCGCACTGCAAGCGCCATTCGGCATCGGGCACGTAGAGCATCACGTATTCGCAACCGTGATCGCCGATGGACATGCCCGCATGCGCGATGTGCGGCGGGATCGCGTACACCTCGCCGGCACTGACGATCGACGGATGCCGTGCACTCGTCATCGAGTCCTTCGCGCCGCGCAGCACGGCGCCGATAGCCCACGTGTCGTGTGCATGCGCCGTGAACCGATGGCGCTCGAAGCGGGCATGCAGCACTTCGATACCCGTGCCGTCGACATAGCCAAACTGCGCATGCTCGTTGTGAGTGGAACGGGACATCGTGCGTGTCATGAGTCGAGCAAGCGGCGCGAACTACGCATGCCAGAGCGAAGCCTTCGCCCTGAGCGTTTCGATTGCGAGATCGAGAAAGGCGCGTACTTTCTGATTCGCATGCTTGCCTTCGCGATGGACGACATGCACGGGCAACGTGGCCAACTCGTAATCGGCCAGCACGGCGCGCAACGTGCCTTCCGCCAGTTCCTGCGCGACCTGATACGACAACAGGCGTACGATGCCCAACCCCGCCACTGCCGCCGAGATCGCGGAATCGTTGGTCGTGGTCACGAGACGCGGCTGGATCGGCACCGTCAGCGGCTTGTCGTCCACGCGAAAGCGCCATTCGGGCGCGGACGTGAGGCCGGTCGCCTGGATCGTGACGTGCGAGGCGAGATCGTCAGGATGTTTTGGCACGCCGTGCGCGTCCAGATACGCGGGCGACGCGCACAACACGCGGCGCACCTTGCCGACGGCGATCGCCTGCAACGAAGAATTCGGCAACTCGCCGATGCGGATTGCGACATCCGCCCCTTCGTCGACGAGATTCACGACGCGGTCCAGAAACCAGCAGTTCAGATTGACGGCCGGATAGCGCGTCAGATAGTCGTGAGCGATGGGCGTCACGTACATCTTGCCGAACAGCACAGGCGCCGTCACGGTCAGCTGGCCGCGCGGCGTAGTGTTCGCGCCAGCAGCGGAAAGCTCGGCCACCTCGATTTCCGCGAGGATGCGGCGGCAATCCTCGAAGAACGTGGCGCCCGCATCGGTCATGCGCACGACGCGCGTCGTGCGGGTCAACAGCCGCACGCCAAGGTGTTCTTCGAGCTCGTTCATCACACGGCTGATGACCGACGGCGACACGTTGAGCTTGCGCGCCGCGGACGCGAAGCCTTCCGTCTCGACCACGGTCACGAAGGTGTTCATTGCCTGGAGCCTGTCCATGTCTGCGCAGATGAACGGGAAGGTGATAGAGGCGCCCGCCGGGAGGCGACGGGCAAGCGAGCGTCAAGGATATCAGTGATTCGCTCCCCTCCGCGCGCGGCCTGCCTCACAGATCGAGCAGCAGACGGTCTCCGCCGCCCGTCTCCGCATTGGCGGGCACGGCGCAACAGATCAACGCTTCGTCGTCGGGCACCGTGAATTCCGGCGTCATGGTGTATGCGACCGCACCCTCAACGATGCGCGCTCGGCAGGTGCCGCAACTGCCGCCACGGCAACCGAATTCAGGATTCAGTCCGCGTGATTCCGCGAGTTCCAGCAACGTACCGCTGCCCGGACTCCAGCGCGCTTCCTTTCCCGACTTGACGAACGCGATGGGGACGGGTTGTTCCGCTGCGACGCGTGCGGGACCGGCGACGGCGGCGGCGTCTTTTCTGCGTTGCAGCCCAGACGGTCCGAACGCCTCGGCATGAATACGGTTGTCGGCGACGTTGAGGTCGCGCAAGCCGTCGTACATGGACTGCATGAACGACGACGGTCCGCAAAGGTAGAAGTCGTAGTCGTTGAAAGGCAGCGTGTCGCACAGCAGCGCAACGTCGATCCGGCCTTCCACGTCAAAGTCCTTGCCCTCTCGCGCGCCGTTGGTGTCAGTCAGCGCGCGCACCACGTTCACCGCGCCGTTCGCCGATGCCGCGAGACGTTCGATTTCCCGGCTGAACGCGCGCTCTTTCAGCGAACGCGCCGATTGGAAGAACCATGTCGGGCGCACGCGCCGCTTGCGCAGCCCTTCGTAGACGATATGCCTGAGCATCGCGAGCATCGGCGTGATGCCGACGCCGGCAGCGAGCAGCACGGCGGGCCGGCGCTCGGAAGCGTCGATCGTGAACTGGCCGGCGGGCGCACGCGCTTCGATGATGCTGCCTATCCGCAGCGTGTCGTGCAGATGCGACGACACGAGTCCATCGCGCTTCACGCTGATCCGGTAGAGACCGTCGGCGGGCGCCGTCGACAGCGTATAAGTCCGGATCACCGGCTTGTCGTGACCGGGCAGCGTCACGCGGATCGGCAGATGCTGACCGGCGATGTGGGGAATGAGCCCCGCGCCGTCCACGGGTTCGAGGTGAAACGAACGGATCACCGAGCTTTCATCGACGACGTTTGTCACCTTGAACGGCCGCCATGCATTCGCCAGTTCGGCGGCCTTCAGGCGGCTCGTCACTTCGTCCCAGCTGCCTGTCATCAGCGAGTTCGGCGACCAGCCATTGGCCTGAAACTTCCACCGCAGCGGCAGCGCGCCCTTGCGATAGACGATGCGCCGCGGCGTGAAATGCCACAGCCGCTCCGCGCCCTGAAACGCGGCGATCTCGGGCGAGTCGAGATCGACGGTTGCGTCGCCCGTCAATTGCAGGACATCGCCCGTTTCGAAGTCGGCGAATATCAGCCCGGCGCGCGGATTGACGAGGAAGTTGCCGAGTGTCGCGAAGAACAGGTTGCCTGCGAAATCGGGAATGGTCAGCCGGCCGTCGTCGCCGATGCGCACGAAGCCCGCCTTGCCGCCGCGATGCGACACGTCGACCTGGCGTTGCTCGCCTTCGCCCACATAGGAAGCCACGAACAGCGTGTCCGCTGCTTCGATCAGTGCGCGGGCGTGGCCGGTCAGGCCGTCGAACTCCGTGGGCGCGATATCGGAGAACACGCCAGGATCGCGGATGAATTCGAAATCGCGGGCCTGGATATATTGCGGACAGTTGCCGAAGCTCTGCACGACATTGACGTCGAAACCCTGCGCCGTCACGTCCCGCAACAGACCGTTCATCCGATTGCGGCGGCGCGTGTTCAACTCGATCCCGAGCAGGCCGATTGCTGCGCCTTCATGAAAGCCGCTGGATGCGGGATCATGCGGATCGGCGGCAACGTTCATGTGCAGAATCTTCCCGCTCGGCGACTGCATGAAGCCTGGTTGACCGGCAACGAGCGTCGCCCATACGTCGCCGTCGTCGGCCACGGCGCCCGCCACGATGAACGGCAATTGTCCGTAGAACGTGCGGTGCTGATCCGGCATATAGTCGCGGAGCACGCGGCGGCCGAGTTCCCGCATCTTCGCTGCCACGCCGACTTTCTCTTGCAGCGCCAGTTCGCCTGCGTGCCAGGGCGACCCTTGATCCGTCGATACCGTGCTCATGATGTGCCTCCAGGCGTAAAGCCGGGAAAGCCGCGCATTGGGCTTCCCGCTTACTGACGCGCTCAGCTGTTGGCGGCGAGGCCGACAGGGGTCTTCTGGAATTCGACGAAGCCAGGCAGCGCCTCGATGCGGCGCAACCACGCGTTGACGTTCGGGTAGAACGACAGGTCGACGTTGCCTTCCGGCGCACGCGCGATGTAGCTGTACAGCGCAACGTCGGCGATCGTCGGATGCGCTTGCGCAATGAACTCGCGCCCGGCCAGTTCTTCGTCGATCAGCTTGAGGATGCGATGCGCGCGGGCAATCAGCTCTTCCGCGTTGTATTTTGCGCCGAACACGGTAATCAGTCGCGCGGCGGCCGGGCCGAAGGCGATCTCGCCGGCGGCCACGGACAGCCAGCGCTGCACGGCGGCTTCCAGGGCGGGCGTTTGCGGCAGCCAGTCGGTCTTGCCGAACTTGCGGGCGACGTACACCAGAATGGCGTTCGAATCGGAGATCGTGGTGTCGCCGTCGACGAGAACCGGCACCTGGCCGAAGCGGTTGAGCTTCAGAAATTCGGCGGATTTGTGCTCGGCGGCGGCGAGATCGACCTGGATCGGCTGATGCTCGATGCCGAGCAGCGACAGGAACAGGCGAGCACGGTGCGAATGGCCGGACAACGGGTGGTAGTAGAGCTTCATGGCGGTTTCCTTTGGTCAGATGTGACTGGGACATCCCGATCACTTGATGCAAAGTCTAGGGACGCTGCCTTCGCAGCAGAATCCCTCGCCAGGTCAATTGATACTTCTCGAAACGAGAACGGTGGCCGGACGCCCGAGAACAATGGTGTCAGGCCGCCCGTTTGTCGCGTTGCACCTTGCCGAAGTGAAGCGCAAGGAAAGTGCCGATCGCCAGCGCGCCCAGCAGCATGACCGTGGCATCCGGAACGATGCGAGCCGCGTCCCAGTGATGCGAGGTAATCAGGAGCGCCAGCGCAAGATTCGCGAATCCCCACAGGATATTGACCAGGGGTGACGATTCACCGACGCCGTGCGGTTTCGCAAAAGGCGTGGGAAACGGATGCCCTTGCAGGCCGGACGACAGATGCGGGACGCTATTGCACAGAAGCGCTCCGGCGAGAAAGAGCCAGACTTGCTGCATGGTTTGACCTCTTGCGTGGGGAGAGAGAAGGGGCGTTTTACAAAGACCCGGATCGATCGATTGTCGAATGCACGCGCTTTGCAATGAAGCGCGCTGCCGCCGGGCCGATCAGGAGCACGGCGACGAAGCGGGCCATCTGCATCGCCATGACGAAGCGCACGTCGACGTTGCTCGATGTCGCGATGATCGCCACCGAATCCGCGCCGCCCGGACTCGTCGCCAGATAGGCGGTCAGCGGATCGACGCCCGCCGTCACGACGAGCGCGCCGCCGATGCCCGCGCAAATCGCGATCAACGCGACCGAGCACGCGATCAGGCGCGGCAGCGCCTTCACCGCATGCGCGAGCAGCGGCCGGGTGAATCTCAGGCCGATGCGCCAGCCGACGAATGCGTAGGCAACGGCGAGCAGCCAGCGTGGCAGTTCGATCGTGAGCCAGCCGTGATGCGCGAGCACTACGCCCGCGACGATCGTGACGAGCATGGGCCCGAGTGGAATGCGCAAGCGCTGCCCCACGAGCGAGCCAACTAGCGCGAGTGCAAGCGTCTGGATGAGCGGCATGACCGTGACGGGCGCGAACCACGTGACGACGTGCGCCGCGTGGGGCGCGCTCCCTCCGACGATCCGGGCGAGCACGGACGCCACGGCGGCCACGATCAGCACCCTGAGGTACTGCATGACAGCGACCAGCTGCGCATCCGCGCCGAACGATTCCGCCATCAGCGTCATCACCGTCGCCGCGCCAGGACTGACGCCCCACAACGCGGTCGTGCCCGGCAGCACGTCCATGCGGACCAGCAGCCACCCGAGCAGCGCGCTGGCCACGATGACGGAGAACACGCCAGCGGCAAACAGCGGCCAATGAACGGCGAACTCCATCGATGCCGACGACGGCAGCATCTTCGCGATCATGCAGCCGATCAGCCCCTGGACAGGCACGAACGCATGCCGCGAAAGCGGCAGCCTCGCACCGCTACCCGCGACCACGATCCCCGCGAGCAACGGACCGATCAACATGGCGGCGGGAATATCGAGCCAAACCAGCACGGCGCCGAAGGCAAGCGACAGCCCGATGAGCGTCGCCCATTGCAAGGCCGGCGGCGAACGATCGATCCACACGAAAGGCTTGCGGAGCATTTTCTGGAACATGACGAATGAACAGTGCGACCGGTGACGATTAAATGCGAGGTTATCCTCGCAAAACATACTAGAGGACACCCTCGCATAAGTCAAATGATCACTCATTGCAGCTAAATTGCAGGAACCCGACGCATAGCAAACGGAGTGCGCTAATATGCGAGGAATGCCTATCAAATCCTCGCATATCGTCGAACCGCAATGACTATGAGCACACCATCGACTGACCCGGCGCGCGCCACCGAACCCAAACGCGAACGAGGGCGGCTGCGCGTCGCCGCGATCATGGCCGCGGGCGTCGAGGTATTTACGGAGAAGGGCTACGATGCCGCCACGATGACCGAGATCGCGGCGCGTTCGGGAACGGCGATCGGCTCGCTGTATCGCTTCTTTCCGACCAAGGAGGCGCTTGCCGATGCATTGCTGCTGCACTACGCGCAGCAGGTGAAGAACGGGCTGACCGAACTGAAGCAACAGGTGCCCGGCATGTCGCTGGAGCGTGTGGCCGACGCATTCGTCGACATGATGCTGCTGCTACGGTCGCAGCGCAGTTTCGCAATCGCGTTGATGGATGCGCGCGGCGGTAGCGCGGACGAACGCAAGCGCTTTCGCAAGGTCATGCGCGGCGGTGTGGCGGAACTCCTGTGCGAAGCGATGCCCGCGCTGCCCGCCGCGAAGGCGAAAGTCATGTCGGTGGTGCTGATTCACATGCTCAAGGCCGTCGTAGGCATCGCCGACGAGGAATCGTCGGTGCGGGCCGCGCTGCTCGCCGAAATGCGTCAACTCGTGCGCATGTATCTCGTCTCGGCGGCGGAGCAAAGCGGCCGTTGAATGCGGGCCGCTTTGCCGCTAACGGACGCGCGCCTCAAGCACCCAGCTTGAAGAACCCAACCGTCGCGTTCAGATCCTTGCCTTGCGTGCTGAGCGATTCGGACGTGGCGGCAATCTCTTCCACCAGCGCCGCGTTCTGCTGGGTCGACTGGTCCATCAGGGACACTGCCTGATTCACCTCGCCGATCGCGCGGCTTTGCTCCCGTGCGGAATCGGCGATTTCGCTGGTAATCGTGGCCAGGTTCGAAACGGCATCCGTCAGTTCGGCGATTGTCTTGCCCGCCAGGTTGACCTGTTCGGCACCCGCTTCGACATTGCCGACGGACGCCTCCAGCAGTGCCTTGATCTCTTTGGCTGCGCTGGTCGAACGCTGGGCCAGGTTGCGCACTTCGGCGGCGACGACAGCGAAACCCCGGCCGCTCTCGCCCGCACGCGCCGATTCGACAGCCGCATTCAACGCCAGGATGTTCGTCTGGAACGCGATGCCCTCGATCATCCCGACAATGCCGACGATGCGGCCCGATTGTTCGACGGCCGCGTTCATCGTCTTCGCCGCGCCTGCGACGGCCTCGTTGCCGCGCCGCGCGGCATCCACAGCGCCCGCAGCGACGGCATTGGCCGTCGTCGCCTGATCGGCCGTGCCGCGCACCGTGCCCGCCAGTTCTTCCATGCTGGCCGCCGTTTGCTGGATCGACGCAGCCTGTTGTTCGGTTCGCGACGACAGATCGAGATTGCCCGCCGACACTTCACTCGCAGCAAGTTCGAGGTGACGGCTGTTCGTCCTCACCTTCAGCAGCACGCCATGCAGCTTTTCGACGAATGCATTGAACTGCTTCGCGAGATGGCCGACTTCGTCGTTGCTGAGTTGAGGCAGACGACGCGTCATGTCACCGTCGCCGGATGCGATTTCGTGCATCGAGTTGGCAAGGTTGCGAATGGGATCTGTCATCCGGCGGCCGAGTGCAATCATGATGAGCACGGCAACCACGAGCACCAGCAGCCCCATCCCGATCAACGTCCACGTGAGCCGGTTGGCAGCCGCCATCATTTCCGATTCGGGCACGAGCGCGTAGTACTTCCAGCCGTTCTTCGGCGACGTGTAGATGAACGACTGATAATCGACGCCGTCCATCTCGATGCGAACGAGCCCGTCGCTGCCATTCGACAGTTGTTCGTATCCGCCGCCCAGGCCCTTGAGTTCCTTGAACTCGTGTTTCTTCTCGCGCGGATCGATCAGGATTTTTCCGCTGCTGTCCGTGACGAGCAGATAGCCGGTCTTGCCGAACTGGATGCCGCTGGTGAGCCGCGCGAAGTCATCGAGCGAGATGTCGCCTTCGAGCACGCCGAGAATCTCGTCCTTGCTGTCCTTCACGACGCGCGCGAACGGAATGATCGCGCCACCGGAACCGGCTGCACTTAGATAAGGCGCAGGCCGCACCACACGGTCGGGCGCCGTCATCGCCAGCTGATACCACGGCCTGACGCGCGGATCGTAGTGCTCGCCGTTCAGGCTTTCGATCGGCCATTGCACATAGCCGCCCCAATGCGTGCCGATGTCGAGATACCGCATGTTGGGATGCGTATCGCCGAACTGCTTGAGCAACGCGAAAATGGTCTTTTCGATTTCGCCGTTCTTGTCCGGCGTCATCTGGCCGCCGTGGTTCAGATAGTCGGTGACGCTCTGGTCGGCGGCTTTCAGCTGCGCCGTCTGCGTCAGATACGTGAGGTTCTGTTCGACTTCCTTGAAGCTCACATCGAGCGATTCGTCGGCCTGGACGATTCTGGCGTGACTGGACTGCTCGAACTCGTCGACAGCCTGATGGCGCACGTTCAATGCGCCGACCGTCGTGAGAAGTAGAACCGTGACTGCGAGCGCGGCGCCCGATGCCGCGCTGAATTTGAATGCGATCGAATCCGTAAGCTTCAAAATGACCTCTGCCCCAATGACGAACTACCAACCGATATCGACTCGCGTTGCGCTGAAGACGAAGCAATGCGCATCGTTGACTACGTTGGTTGTCGGCCGATATCGGGGCGGCTTGAGCGGATCGGGTGCTGGATTCGATTTATTTTTCTAGTGACTTTTTCGTACCTTTTTTCATGTCGTATCGCGTGGGAATCGTGTCGCGATTTCGATGACGGAGAAGCGGCAAACGGGTTAAAAGCGCGGCACTTATACGGCCGCGTTCGTCTCTTGCAGAAAAGGCGTGATATTGCGCATCGCCCGCGCGACGTACTCGTCCTTTTCGCCGACAGGCGCGACGTAATGCATCGCGCTCGCAGCGGCATCGACGCCTTCGAAGCGCGCAATGATCCACGCAGCCAGATACTGGGACGCAAGACATCCGCCCGCAGTCGCGACGTTGCCGCGTGCGACGAACGGCTGATTCAGCACGTCTACACCGGCTTCCTCGACCCACGGTTTCGTCGTCAGGTCCGTGCACGCGGGCACGCCGTCGAGCAGCCCGAGCTTCGCCAGAATGAGCGTCCCCGAGCACTGCGCGCCCAGCAGTTGCCGTGACGGATCGAATTGCATCTGCGCCATCAACGTTTGATCGGCGACGACGTTGCGCGTCATCACGCCACTGCCAACGATCACTGCATCCGCAGCATTCGCCTCGTGCAGCGCGATCTGCCCTTCGATCACCACGCCGTTCATCGACTTCACGCGCGCATGCGGCGTCGCAATCGACACGCGCCAGTCCGGCTTCCTGATCCGGTTGAGAATGCCGAGCGCAATCAGCGAATCGAGTTCGTTGAAGCCTTCGAAAGTGAGAATCGCGATGTGCATGATGTCCGCCGCCAGGAAGTGTGATGAGGACATGCTATGCGCAGAGTCCATTACAATCAAATAATTGTCATGGATACATCTGCAGATGGCTCAGCCCCGGTACAAGGAACTGGTCGACACGCTCTCCGCGGATATCCGCTCGGGGCGCCTGCGCGCCGGCACGCGCCTGCCGACCCATCGGCAGCTCGCGTCCGCGCACGGCCTCGCGCTCGTCACGGCGACGCGGGTCTACGCCGAACTCGCGGCGATGGGTCTCGTCAGCGGCGAGACGGGGCGCGGCACGTTCGTGCGGGAAATTTCGTTGCCGCCCAGACAGGGCATCGATCAGTTCGCGCTCGCGGCGGGCATGGTCGACCTCAACTTCAACTATCCGGCGCTGCCCGGCCAGGCCGATCTGTTGCGCAGCGCGTTGCGCCAGCTTGCCGCATCCGGCGATCTCGAAAGCCTGCTTCGCTATCAGCCGCATGGCGGACGCCAGCATGAACGCGCGGCGGTGGCGCGTCATCTGGCGAGCAGGGGACTGAAAGTCGGTTGGGAACAGGTGTCGCTCGTGAATGGCGCGCAAGCGGGCCTGGCCGCAACCGTGATGGCGCTGCTCGGCCCCGGCGATGTGGTCGCAGTGGACACGTTGACGTACCCGGGTTTCAAGGTGCTGGCCGAGGCCTGTCGCCTGGAGCTGGCGCCGATCCCGGCGAGCGGGCAAGGCTTCGACCTGGACGCGCTCGAACGGTTGTGCAGGACCCGGCGCGTGCGCGCCGTGTACGTGATGCCGACGCTGCACAATCCGCTCGGTTGGGTGATGGGCGCGCAATGGCGCAGGCAACTCGTATCGATTGCGCGCCGGCATGGGCTATTGATCATCGAAGACGCGGCGTACGCCTTTCTCGCCGACAAGCCGCCCGCGCCGCTCGCCGCGCTTGCGCCGGAAACGGCCGTGTACGTGTCCGGCTTTTCGAAGAACATTGCCACCGGGTTGCGGGTGGGGTTTGTCGTGGCGTCCGCTGAATCGATGAAAGCCATCGAGCGGATCATCCGGGCGACGACGTGGAATACGCCCGGCGTGATGACGTCGATCGCATGCGCGTGGCTCGACGATGGCACCGTCGAGCGGCTGGAAGCGGAGAAGCGCCGCGACGCGAAGATCCGGCAATCGATGGCCGCCGAGATTCTCGCGGGCCTGAATTGCGTTCGTCACCCGTCGTCGTATTTCGTCTGGCTGCCGTTGTCGGACGAAGTGCGCGCTGACCAGGTTGCCGCGGCGCTCATGCGCGAACAGATCTCAGTGTCGACAGCCGAGCCTTACGCGACTTCGCATCATGTGCCGCATGCCGTCCGCCTTGCGTTGGGTTCCGTCGAACTGGATGTGCTGCGTGAATCGCTGGAGACGGTCAGGCGGGTGATAAGCGGATACGCGTATTGAACGAGGTGCGTGCGCGTCACACGTCGCTCAGGCACGTGCATGAGTCCACGCAGACGCAATGTGGATAAGCCGTTCTAGTCACGGCCCGGCCTCGTCGTCGGTGAGTCCCGGCTTCGCGGCGGCATAGCGTCCCGGCGTGGTGCCCGTCGCCCGCTTGAACATGTCGATGAACGCGCTCACGTTGTCGTAGCCCAGTTCGAGCGCGATGGTCGTCACGCTGATGCCTTCGGCGACGAGTTCCAGCGCGTGCAGCAAGCGTGCCTGCGCGCGCCACTGCGCGAAGCTCATCCCCGTTTCCGCGCTGAATCTTCGGCTCAACGTGCGCGGCGACAGCCCGGCCCATTCGGCCCATTCTTCGAGGCGGCGCGAATCGGACAGATCGCGGGCGAGCGCATCCGTGATGCGCGCGAGCCGCGCGTCTTCCGGGGCGGGCAGTCCGAGCGATTCGGCTTTCGATGCCGCCAGCTCATCGAGTATCACGTCCGCGATGCGCGCCTGCTGCGCGTCGAGTTGCATGCCATCCCAGCTTGCCGCGCGTCTGACGGCGGCGCGCAGCAGCGGCGTGGTGCGGATTGCGCGAGGCTCGGGCGGCAGCGCCGCGCACCGTTGCTCCGCGATGAACACACTCCACCCCGAGAACGGCCCGTGCGAGCGCACCGAATGCTCGCAGTGCGGCGGAATCCAGATCGCGTGAATCGCGGGCACGACCCATTGCTGACGGTTCACGCCGACCGAAACGAGGCCGCTCAGCGCGCCCATCAGCTGCCCGCGCGCATGGCTGTGCGACGACGTCGCGCGTGACTCGCGTTGCGTGAGTTCGGCGGCAGCCAGAAAAGGCCCATCCGACGACAGGACGAGTTCGGGACGAATCAGCGGAGTGGTCATGGCCGGAAAACCGTATCGAATGGCCTTTATACCTGAGACGGGCCGATCCTGCAGACCTAGACTGGCCGCATCACCACTACGAGGAGTTCAAGTCGATGCGAGCCGAACAGCTTCTTCCCGACCACGCCGATCATATCGACGTTCGCGGCACGTCGATCCGCAAGGGCACCGTCGCGGCGTTTCTCGCGAATGCGCGCGTGTGGAGCGATACACACGCGAGCGAGACGGCGCGCGCGCAGGCCGCCGCCGATATCGTCGATGCTTTGTCCGCGTTGCACGCAACGGGGCTTTTCGAGGTACTCGCGATTCGCGACCCCGAACTGCGCGAGTGGATCGATGCGCAGATGACGCGTGTGCTTTCCGCCGAGGTGCAATCATGAAAGCGGCCGTCGTTACGCAAGCGGGTCAGATGCCCGTCTACGCCGAGTTCGATGCGCCCGTGGCCGAAGCGGGTCACGTGCTGATCGATGTCGAAGCTTCCGCGTTGAGTCACGTGACGCGCGCAAAGGCGTCCGGCGCGCATTACTCCGCGACGGGACGTTTTCCGTTCGTTGCGGGCATCGACGGCGTTGGCCGCCGCGAAGACGGCAAGCGTGTCTATTTCTTCGGGCCGAAGGAGCCAGCGGGCGGTCTCGCGCAGCGCACGCTCGTGCCGGAAGCGCAATGCTTCATCATTCCCGAGACGCTCGATCCCGTTACGGCCGCAGCGATGGCGATTCCGGGCATGTCGTCGTGGGCGGCGCTCACTGAACGCGCGAAGTTCGTGGCGGGCGAGACGGTGCTCATCAATGGCGCGACGGGTGCGTCGGGACGACTGGCAGTGCAGATCGCGAAGCACCTGGGCGCGGCGAACGTGATCGCGACCGGGCGTCATCCGCAGACGCTCAGCGAGTTGAAGGCGCTCGGCGCCGACCATGTCGTTTCGCTCGATCAGGACGAAGCGGCGCTGCATCGCGCGGTCGAGCCGCATTTCCGCGCGGGCGTCGATGTGGTGCTCGACTACCTGTGGGGACCGAGTGCGCAAGCGTTGCTGACGGGCGCGGCCCGTTCGCTGCCCGACGGCTACCCGATGCGCTTCGTGCAGATCGGCTCGATTGGCGGCGCGACGCTCGAATTGCCGGGCGCCGTGCTGCGCGCGTCGGCGATCAGCTTGCTTGGCAGCGGCATTGGTAGCGTTCCGTTCGAACGTTTGCTGCTTGCAATCAGCGAGGTGCTGCACGCTGCGTTGCCGGCTCGTCTGGACATCGCGACTCAGGCAGTTCCGCTCGCTGAGCTGGCAACGCATTGGCAGGCCGATGCAGGGCGGGCGCGGACTGTGTTCACGATGCGGCCGTGACGAAATGGCCTGCTGCAGGTTCGACGTAGCGCCGTGCTCTGGCCTCGGCGGACGGATGCTTGCTGGACGCTAACTGGGCCGCTACGCACGCTCCCGCACTATCGCCAGCCGCTTCTTCCCAGCGCGATCGCGCTGAGCCCCGCGAACGAGGCTCATCGCTTCCGCGTGTGTCGCCACGCAGGGACCCGAGCCGAGCAAGGGCTTACATGAAGTCTCGCGCAGCGCGAGCACCGACACGATACCGATGATCGATGCGCCCATCAGGTAGTAGGCGGGCATCATCGCGTCACCGGTACTGTCTACGAGCCATGCAGCAACCAGCGGCGTGGTGCCACCGAACAGCGACACTGACACATTGAAGCCGATCGCCAGCGCGCCGTAACGGATCTTCGTTGGGAAGAGTGCCGGCAGCGACGACGGCATGACACCCGTGAACGTCGACAGCAGCGTGCCGAGAATCAGCAGGCCGCTGAACACAGGCAGCACCGTGCCGACACGGATCAGCAGCAGCGCGGGAATCGACAGCACGAACAGACCCACGCAGCCGAGCAGCATGACGGGCTTGCGGCCGATCTTGTCCGATAGGTGACCCGCGTAGAGCGTCATCGGCATCATCAGCACCATCACGAGCAGCACGAGGAACAGGCCGTGCGATTCGTTGAAGTGCAGCGTCGCCGACAGATAACTCGGCAGATACGACAACGCCATGTAATCGGTCACGTTGAAGATCAGCACGAGGCCGACGCACTGGAGCAAAGGCTTCCACTGTTGCGCGAGCAGTTCGACGAAGCTCTGCTTCGGACGGGACAATTCGTCCGCTTCACGCGCTTCCGCTTCCTTCTTGAAGGCGGGCGTTTCTTCGAGCTTCATCCGGATATACAGGCCGACCAGACCCAGCGGACCCGCGATGAAGAACGGCACACGCCAGCCCCACGACAGCAGCGCTTCCTGCGACAGCGTCGCCGTCAGCACGGCAACCGTGCCGGCGCCGAGGATATAGCCGACCAGCGTGCCGAATTCGAGGAAACTGCCTGCAAAGCCACGGCGGCGGTCCGTCGCAAACTCGGCGATGAAGGTGGCGGCGCCACCATATTCACCACCCGTCGAAAAGCCCTGCACCAGACGCGCAACGAGCAGCAGCGCGGGCGCGAGTATGCCGATCGAGCCATAGCTCGGAATCAGCCCGATCGCGAAGGTGCCGACGGCCATCATGATCATCGTCATCGCGAGCACGCGCTGACGGCCGATGCGGTCGCCGAGCGGGCCAAACACCATGCCGCCGATCGGACGCACGAGGAACGCGGCGGCGAACGTGCCGAAGGTCGCGATCAGCTGCGCGGACGGACTGCTCGACGGGAAGAACACTTTGCCGAGCGTGACAGCGATGTAGCTGTACACGCCGAAATCGAACCATTCCATGGCGTTGCCGAGCGCCATGGCGCCGACGGCACGTTTCAGCAGGCTGTGGTCGACGATCGTGATGTCGTCGAGCGTGAGCGACGGGCTTGAAGAATCGCGGCTTGCGATGCGCGCTTGCGATTGGCTCAATTGACACACTCCATGATTGCGCGGCGAACCCGTCGGATGCAGCAGGCATGCGACCGAACCGATGCCGATCGCGTAGTGGGGCGCCAGTGGGCTGTGGAATGCCTTCGCGTCGAACACGCGAGGCAAAATCATCAAGTAGAGTGTGCTGATATGGCCACGACCGGGCCGTCGCTCATGCGTCCGGAAACCGGCGGAAAACGACAGGAGGCGAATTTGGTTGATGGGGCCGGGTTATCGCAGCGCGTGTCCATCAGGCTTGCGACATCCGATGACGCACAAGCGATAGCGACTCACGGAAGTGCGCGTTACACGCGAGATTGCAAACTGACGGAAACTCAGGCTGAAATCACACATACGGAAGCGCCCGCGCAACCAGAGCGCCCCCGTTCGAACAGTTCAGCGGCTGCTCGCTTCCAGCACCGCCTTGAGGCGCGTCAGCCCCGCCAGATACAGGCTCCGATAATGTGCGGTAAGCGACTCCGCCGCGTTCGGGTCGTTTGGCTCGAAGCGGCTCGCCCATGTCACCGTGGTGCGATGCGCGTCGATCCTGCGCAACGACATCGACGCGGTGTAATCCGTCACAGGGTCCGGGCCTTCGAGGATCGTGTAAAGGTATTGCAGGTTCTGATCGCTGTGATCGAGCAGCCTTTCGACGATCGACAATCCGTTCACTGCTTCGAGATGTCGAACCCGTCCACCGTCCGACAGCCGCGACGAGCGAATGAGTTCGAGCCAGCGTGGCAAACCGTCGAAGTCGCCGACCACGGCCCACGCGTTTTCTGCTGATACAGCAATGTCTATCGATACGCTAACGCTTGCCATGTTGTTTCGCTTCCCAGTTGTTCGTCAGTCGTTCGTGCCTGTGAGAGCCGGATAATCCGTCAGCCCCCGCGCGTCGCCGCCAAACAGCGTGTCGCGATGATGCGTGGCAAGATCAGCCCCACTGCGCAGACGCTGCGGTAGATCGGGATTCGCGACGAAGGGCCGGCCAAATGCAATGAGATCGGCCCAACCTTCGGCGATGGCTTCGCGAGCACGCTCCGCCGTGTATTTCCCCGCATAGATCAGCGTGCCCGGATAGGCTTGCCGGATGCGCTGCTTGAACTCGACGGGCATATGCGGCGCATCGTCCCAATCGGCTTCCGCGATATGGACATACGCAACGCCGATTTCGCCGAGCAGCTTCGCCGCCGCGATGTAAGTCGTTTCCGGGTCCGCATCGACGCATCCGTTCAGCGTGGTCAGCGGCGCGAGCCGGATGCCGACGCGCTGCGCGTCGCCCGTGCCGTCGATCAGCGCACGCGTGACGTCGTCCAGAAACCGCAGGCGATTCTCCAGCGATCCACCGTATTCATCCGTGCGGTGATTCGCTTCGGAATCGATGAACTGATTGACGAGGTAGCCGTTGGCCGCATGCAGTTCGACGCCGTCGAAGCCCGCGAGCATCGCGTTGCGCGCCGCGTCCCGATACTGCCCGACCACATCGGCGATTTCCGTCGTGCTCAGCGCGCGCGGCGCCGATGCCTGCACGAAGCCCGGCACGTTGCTGCCGTCGCTCGCTATGAACACGTTGACGCCCTGTGCCTGAATCGCGGATGACGACACCGGCTGTTCGCCGCCGAGCAGGCTCGTATGGCTCAATCTGCCGACATGCCACAACTGCGCAAAGATGCGGCCGCCCGCTTCGTGGACAGCCGTCGTGACCTTGCGCCAGCCGTCTATCTGCGCCTGCGTGTGAATGCCGGGCGTCCATGCATAGCCCTTCGCGAGCGGCGAAATGTAGGTGCCTTCGCTGACGATCAGACCGGCGCTTGCGCGTTGCGCATAGTAGGCGGCCATCAGATCGTTGGCTTCGTCGCCGGGCTGGCTGGCGCGCGAGCGCGTCATCGGCGGCATCACGATCCGGTTGGGAAGGGTGAGCGCGCCAAGCGTGAGGGGTTCGAAAAGCGGATCGTTCTTCATGTGCGGTTCCTTGCGACGCTCGCGGCATGTTCGCTACGAGCGTCGAGCGTGATTGCGTGGTGACGCGTTAGTCCCAGACAGGCGCGAGACCGGCGGGGCTGACTTCGCGGCCATTGCGTTCGAGGGCTGCGATCTGCGCCATGTCGTCGTCTGTGAGCTTCAGCTGTTGCGCGAGCAGGTTGCTGGCGAGGTTCTCGCGCTTCGTCGATGACGGAATCACCGCATAGCCCAGTTGCAGCGCCCAGGCGAGCGCGACTTGCGCCGGCGTGGCGTCGTGCCGTTTTGCGATTGCGCCGATAACCGGGTCCTTCAGCACCTTGCCGTAGGCGAGTGTCATGTACGACGTGACATGAATGCCTTGTTCGGAGAGGAATTCGACGAGTTTGCGGTTCTGCAGATACGGACTCAGTTCGATCTGATTGGTCGCGATGCTGTCTTTGCCGACCACTGCAATGGCCTGCTTCGTCAGTTCGATGTTGAAGTTCGAAATGCCGATCTGGCGCGTGAGCCCTTGCGCCTTTGCATCCGCGAGCGCGCTCATGAATTCTTCGAGCGGCACGCCGTTGTCCGGTGCGGGCCAATGGATCAGTGTCAGGTCGACGTGATCGGTGCGCAACTTCGTCAGGCTGTCCTTGAGGCTCGGGACGAGTTTGCTGCGCGAGTAGTTGTCGACCCAGATTTTCGTCGTCAGAAACAACTCGTTGCGCGCAACGCCCGAAGCGGCGATCGCTTCGCCGACTTCGGCTTCATTGCCGTAGATCTGCGCGGTGTCGATGGTGCGATAGCCCAGTTCGAGGCCGTTGCGCACCGAATCGATGACGACCTGGCCTTGCAGCCGAAATGTACCGAGACCGAATGCCGGAATGTGACTCATGGTGAATACTCCCAGTTTGATAGATTCGTTTGCCGATGAACGAGGTTCATTCTGCCTCGTTCGATTCATCCGAAAAACCGCTTGAAACGGGAAAGAAACTTGATTTCAAGTCAAGAGCCGATCGTCGCTTCCGGTGCCTGTTCGACAGCTTCGATCCACATTCAATGCGTCACCGCGACGGCTTCGGCCGTGCGCTCGGCGAGCCCGGCGCGACGGTCGAGACTGCCGCTCCACGCCGTCAAGCCGAACGCCAGCAAGGTCACGACGGCGGCGATCCACGGCGTATGCCCGAGCCCCAGGTTCGCGACGATCACGCCGCCCAGCGACGAGCCGCCCGCCACGCCCAGGTTGAACGCGGCGATGTTGAAGCCCGACGCGACATCCGTGGCTTGCGGCGCGAACTGCTGCGCCTGTTTGACGACATACACCTGAAGACCCGGCACGTTGCCGAACGCGACAGCACCCCACGCGAGCATGGTCAGCACGGCGAGCCACGCGTTGTGCGACGTGAACGTGAATACCAGCAACACGGCAGCGAGCAACAGGAAGATGCGCTTCAATGCCTTCACGGGCCCTTGCGCGTCGGCGAGCTTGCCGCCCCACACGTTGCCGGCCGCGACGGAAACGCCGTACGCGACGAGCACCATGCTGACCTGCGACGGCGTGAATCCCGTGATCTGTTCGAGAATCGGCGCCATGAACGTGAAGGCGATCAGCGAGCCGCCGTAGCCGACGGCCGTCATCGCATACACCAGCAAAAGGCGCGGATGCACGATCACGCGAGCCTGCTGGGCAAGCGGAGCGGGACGCTTGTGCGGCAGGTTGTTCGGCATGAAGAACAGCGCGCCGAGCATCGCGACGAAGCCGAACAGCGCGACGACGAGAAACGTCGCGCGCCAGCCGAAATGCTGGCCGATGAAGGTGCCGAGGGGAATGCCCGCGACGAACGCGACGGTCATGCCGCTGAACATCGTGGCAATGGCGCTGGCGGATTTCTCTTTCGGCACGAGCGTCGTCGCGATGATCGAGCCGACCGAGAAGAACACGCCGTGCGCGAGCCCTGTCAGAATCCGCGCAACGACGAGCGATTCATACGAAGGCGCGCGCCACGCGACCAGATTGCCGATCGTGAAGAGCGCCATCAGCGCGATCAGCAAGGTCTTGCGCGGCACACGTCCTGTCAGCGCGGTCAACAGCGGCGCGCCGATGGCGACGCTCAATGCATACAGGCTGACGAGCAGACCCGCAGAGGGGAGCGTGACGCCGAGATCGCCGGCGATCGTCGGGATGAGTCCGACGATGACGAACTCGGTCGTCCCGATGGCAAAGGCGCTGAGAGTCAGCGCGAAGAGGGCAAGTGGCATGGTCGTCTACCAGGAAGCTTTGTGGAAAGGCTTTAACGGATGGACGAAGTGTGCCCGCTTTACTTTTGCAGAAAAACTGGTCTATAAAGGAAACACTTTTGATTTCAGATCAAGTATGAAAGTCACTCTCGACGAACTGCAGACCTTCGCGACCGTGGTCGACACAGGTTCGATCACGGCTGCTGCCGAGCAACTGGATCAGACCGTGTCGGGCGCGAGCCGCTCCTTGGGACGGCTCGAGGAGAAGCTCCAAACCACGCTGCTGCGCCGGACCACGCGGCGCCTCGAACTGACGGAAGAGGGCAAGGCCTTTCTGCAAAACGCGCGCGAGATCATCGATGCAGTCGAGAACGCCGAAGAGCAACTCGCGGCGCGCCGCGAGCGGCCTTCCGGACGCTTGCGCGTCGACGCGGCCACGCCGTTCATGCTGCACGTCATCGTGCCGCTCATCGCGGGTTATCGCGCGCGCTATCCGCAGGTCGAACTGGAGCTGAACAGCAACGAAGGCATCATCGATCTGCTCGAACGCCGCACCGACGTCGCGATCCGGATCGGGCAGCTTAAAGATTCGACGCTGCACAGCCGGCCTGTGGGCAGCAGTCGCATACGGGTACTGGCGACGCCCGAGTATCTGAAGGCGCACGGTCATCCGAAACGCGTGGACGATCTGGCGAAGCACTCGCTGCTGGGATTTACGCAGCCGGAGTCGCTCAACGTGTGGCCGCTGGTCGGGCCGGATAACGAGCCGTATCGGATCGAGCCGGCCATCGCGTCCTCGAGCGGCGAAACGCTGCGGCAACTGGCGCTGGAAAGCGCGGGCATCGTTTGCCTGTCCGACTTCATGACGGGCCGCGACCGTCGCGAAGGCCGCCTCGTCCAGTTGTTTGCGCGGCAGACGCAGGACGTGCGGCAACCGATCAATGCTGTCTACTATCGCAACACGGCGATATCGGCGCGCATTGCTTCGTTCGTCGATTATCTGGCCGAGGCGGCAAAGACGACGGAGTTCGCGCGCTAGTCCTCACGGTCGTCCCCGCTTCATCTCTCTGCAAATTCCCTTCTCGCGTCACCGCCTATTGTTGTCGTGCGGGCAACATGGTGAACGCGTTCGCGGTGCTTCTGGCGTTCGTTTTCCAAACCTACAATCCGTCTCGACGATGGTCGCACGAGCAATGTCTCCAACGGCGATCAGGCGCGTTCACGGGCGCTTTGCGCAAGCGTTGCTGCGCCTGCCGTCGACTTCGCAACTCTCTAAACGAAGGCAATAATCATGTCGCAGAAGATCCTGATTGTGGGTGCCGGCTTTGCCGGCGTGTGGGGCGCGCTAGGCGCAGCCCGCGTGCTCGACGGTGCAGGTGTGAGAAGCAGTGACGTCGAGATCACGTTGATTTCGCCGAAGCCCGAATTGCAGATTCGTCCGCGGATGTACGAAGCGGAGCCGCAGAAGATGGCTGCGCCGCTGCTGCCGTTGCTCGATGCCATTGGTGTGAAGTATGTCGAAGGCAGCGTCGACGGGATTTCGGTTCAGGACAGGACGGTGAGCGTCGTGTCGGCCAACGGGCAACAGCACTCGCTCGCTTACGACCGTCTGCTGCTGACGAGCGGCAGCAAACTCAGCAGGCCGCCTGTTCCGGGTCTGGAGCACGCGTTCTCGGTGGACCGTATCGAGGATGCAGTGGAACTGGATAACCACCTCGACAAGCTGGCGAAGCTGCCGGCTTCACCCGCCCGCAATACGGTTGCCGTAGTGGGCTGCGGCTTCACGGGCATCGAAGTCGCGACGGAACTGCCGAAGCGGCTGCGCGAGAAGTTTGGCACGGACGCGGCGATTCGCGTCGTGGTGATCGGCACCCAAGAGGAGATCGGTCCCGATCTCGGAGCGAATCCCCGCCCGTTCGTCGCCGAAGCGTTTGCATCGCTGGGCGTCGAGACGGTGCTGGGATCGGGCGTGGTGGCCGTCGATGCGGACGGCGTTCGCACGGCCTCGGGCCAACGCATCGAAGCCAGCACGGTGATCTGGGCAGGCGGCATGCGCGCAAGCCCGCTGGCCGCGCAGGTGTCTTCGAACCTCGATCCGCTCGGACGCGTCGAAGTGGCGCCGGATCTGCGCGTGCCCGAAGCGCCCAATGTATTCGTCGCGGGTGACGTCGCGAAAGCACTGACCGACGATAACGGCCGCTACGCGCTGATGTCCTGTCAGCACGCCATCGTGATGGGTCAATTCGGCGGACACAACGTCGCTGCGGATCTGCTTGGTGTTCCGACGCTGACGTATCGGCAGCCGTTCTACGCCACGTGCGTCGACCTGGGCGAATGGGGTGCGGTCTATTCGGAAGGCTGGGATCGACAGATCAAGCTCACGCATGCCGAAGGCAAGGCGCGCAAGCAGATGATCAACACGCAGTGGATCTATCCGCCGGCGCCGAATCGCGCAGAGGCGTTGGCAGCGGGTAATCCGCAAGCGTCTTTCGGCTAAGCCGTTGGCGCCGCCCGAACCTTCGTGGTGCGGGCGGCGCACGCACGTTCTGACTTTTCAATGGAGCGCACCATGAGATCCAACGTTCTGTTGCGAGCAACGATCGGCTCTGCGATGCTAATGGCGATCGTACCGGTGTCGGCTGTCGCCGAGCCGTTCAAGGTCAAGGTCGATGGCCTCACGCGTGGACAGTTCGCGAACGAGCAGGTGTACGGCGGATTCGGCTGTCATGGCGACAACGTGTCGCCTCATATCTCATGGTCCCATGTGCCGCCCGCAGCGAAGAGCATCGTCGTGACGATTCACGACCCCGATGCGCCAACGGGCGGACTGGGCTGGACGCATTGGGAAGTCGTCAACATTCCGGTGTCGGAATCGTCGATCGAGAAGGGCGCATCCGGCAATTCGAAGCTGTTGCCGACAGGTGCAATGGAAACGTTGACGGACTTCGGCGAGTCGAAATACGGCGGGCCTTGCCCGCCGCAAGGTACATCACATCGATACATCGTCACCGCGTCGGCGTTGAGCGTGCCGAGTATCGATGTGAAAGCGGCATCGAGCCCCGCGCTCGTCGCCTATCAGATGCATGGGAAAGTGATCGCACAAGCGCGCTATGTGGCGAAGTATCACCGGGCGGCGGAATGAGCGCATGAGGCGATGAAAGGGCGGATGGTCATATCAACGACATTCCGCCATCCACATTGAGATTGACGCCGTTCACGAAGCTGCCTTCGCCGCTGACGAGAAAAAGCGCTGCGCGAGCGAGTTCTTCTGGCTGGCCGAGACGGCCGAGCGGAATACTGTTCGCAACAGCGGCCTCGAATGCGGGCCGGTCGGCGGATTCAATGCCGAGCTTGGACAGGATCGGTGTATCGACAGGACCGGGACTGATGACGTTGACGCGAATGCCGCGGGACTTGAATTCGAGCGCCCAGCTGCGCGCGAATGCTTCAATGGCGGCTTTCGTACCCGCATAGACAGCGTGTCCATCGAATACTTTGGTACTGGCAATGGAACTCGTCAAAAGGATGGCGCCGCCTGCGCGCATCTGCGGTGCGATTTTCTGTACGCCGAAGAACACGGCTTTGGTATTGGTGGCGAAATGCGCGTCGTACGATTCATTGCTGACGTCATCGGACGAAGCGATCGTGTTGATGCCCGCATTCGCGACATAGATATCCAGTCCGCCAAACTGTTCGGCAACTAGCGCAGCCACGCGCTCATGCGTTTGCGGATCGGACATGTCGCCTGTCAATCCGATTGCGCGATCGCCGAGTTCAGCCGCTGCCGCATCGACAGCATCGGATCGACGCCCAACTATCACGACGCTGGCGCCTTCCGCCACGAACAGCTTTGCCGTGGCGAAGCCAATCCCACTGTTGCCGCCCGTCACGACAGCCACTTTATTTGCGAGCCGGTTCACATCATTCTCCGTTGTTTCCGCCAGTCTGGCGTACCTCGCCACTCTAGACTGACGCGCAAGTGCTCTCCAGTCAAACAGCGGCACTATCAGTTTTGCCAAACGGTCATCAATGTCAGTCGAAAAATTGAGTGGTCTGCCCGCGTTCGTGCGGTCCGTTGAAGCAGGCTCATTTACGGCCGCGGCGCGAGCGCTCGGAACGACACCGTCCGCCGTGTCGAAGAGCGTCGCGCGCCTTGAAAAGCGACTGGGTGTCACGCTGTTTCAGCGGTCCACGCGAGCCTTTATCCTCACGAGCGAAGGACAAACCTACTACGAGCGCATTGCGCCCCTCATGCGCGGTCTTGCCGAAGCGGATGAAGCGCTGGCGAAGCCCGCAACAGTCGTCGGCACATTGCGCGTAAGTTTGCCGGGCGATCTCGGGCGCGCGCTGCTCGAACCGGTGACGCGGCAATTGATGGCGCGCAATCGGGAACTGTCGCTGGAAGTGAGCGTCAGCGATCGCCATGTCGACGTTATTCGCGAAGGCTTCGATATCGCCATCAGGGTCGGACATGCGGTGGACAGCAGCTTGTACACGGTTCCGATGGCCAGTCTGCCGCTCGTGCTGGTGGCGTCTCCAGCGTATCTGCAGGCCGCTGGCGCGCCACGAACGATCGAGGATCTCACCGCGCATCGTCATGTGCGCTACCGGCTCAATGGGCGTGCAATTCCCATTACCTTTGCGAACGGGACCGCGCTGTCGATTGACGGATCGTTCGACGCCGACAGCGGTGACGCAATGCGAATAGCCGCCGTGAACGGGCTGGGTATCGCGCAGATTCTTCGAACGACGGTGCAGCACGATCTCGATGCGGGCCGCTTGCACATCGTGTTGCCCGATGTCTCATTGCGTTCAGTGCCCGTGCAGGCGCTTCACGCTTTCGGTCGAAGCGTGCCAACTCGCGCGAGGCTATTCATCGACTTCATTGCGGAACAGCTCGCCCTTTCTGAATAGCGCAGATCACGTCCTTTTCGTTGTCGATAAGACTGCTGAAGTAGTCGAAACGGTTCGGGTCGATTCGACATCACGTGTTTTCAACTCGCTGAAAACAAAGCGTTCTTCTGCTGGCCCGATCCTTGTTAGAGGAAGTGGGTCGCAATGGCCTGCACGACAGGTCGACGACAAGAGAACCTGATCGACGAATGAAAAGGAAAGAACTATGTTTGAAGGATTTGAGAATCGCCTTGCCGTGGTGACGGGGGCGAGTTCCGGGATTGGTCTTGCGACGGTCGATCGCCTGCTCGCAAGCGGCGCTCGCGTGCTGGCGATGAGTCGCACGATGGGTGAACTGGATTCGTTGCAGTCCAGATATGGTGACACGCTCGAATGGATGAAAGGGGATGTCACGCAAAGCGCGGATCTCGGAGCGCTTTCTGAGCGTGCCCATCAGATGGGCCCTGTCGACTTTCTAGTCCCCAATGCGGGTATTGCTGAACTGGCCAATGGCCTGGAAGTATCCGCATTCGAGCGGCAATGGGCGGTGAACGGCGCGGGTGCGCTGAACACTCTGTCGATCATGAGAGAGCGGTTGGCAAAGTCTGCATCGGTCGTTTTCATCGGGACGTTTCTGTCGCAGGTCACGTTTCCGGGACTCGCCGCCTATATCGCCTCGAAGACCGCGCTCAAGGCACATGCAAGGACGCTCGCAGTCGAACTCGCGGCTAGCGGGATCAGAATCAATATCGTGTCGCCCGGTCCAACGGCCACTGCAATCTGGTCAAGCCTGGGATTGCCCGAAGATCAGCTTTCCGCCGTTGCGGGGCGCGTCAATCAGCGTTTGCTGCCTGGTTGCTTCCTTGAGCCCGCCGCCATTGCGGATGCGATCATGTTCCTGCTATCGCCTGCGGCACGCGGAATATACGGGCAAGATCTGATCGTCGATAAGGGATATACGCTGCAGTAGCGAGCTCCAGCGGCTGCGTCGATTTAGGGTTCAACGCGGCCGCTCATCGCGTAGTTGTGCTTTGGCGTAATTGACCAGTCGACGGCACTCGGCTTTCGACTTGCCGATTACCGCAGCGACCTCGCGATAGTCCGCGCCGAAGATCTCGTGCAGCAGGAAAGCCGCGCGTGCTTCTGGCGACAGGCGTTCGAGCCGCATCAGGAGCGCGACTGATACGTCGTCGGCGCGTTCGCTCATTCCATCTGGCGTCGCGGGCGGGTCGGTCATGTCATGTCGCCTCGCGCAAGACAGTGGCGACCTGTTGCGCGGCCCGGTCGATTTCTTCCTCATTAAAAGCCGCGAAACCCATCACGAGACCTGGCGGGTGGCGATGGCGCCGCGTGTATTGACCCAACGGCGGCGCGTCGATGCCGGCTGCTTTCAGCATTTGAACAGCAGTGTGCTCGTCCACTGAAAGCAGCCGGCCAATGACGTCGAGGCCTGCAATGGCCGGCTGAACGTCGATCAGTTCTTGCCAGTGCTTCTGTGCCGCGCGCTCGAACGCATGCGCGCGGCTTGCATAGATCTTCCGCGTGCGGCGCACGTGCCGGTCGAAATGACCTTCTCCAAGGAAGTCCGCAAGAACGGCTTGCGTCAAACCGTTCGCGCTACGGACGGTGAGGGACGCCGCGCGAACGAAAGGTTCGACGAGACGCGGCGGCAGCACCGCGTAAGCGACACGCAGCGACGGAAACATCAGTTTGCTGAACGTTCCCGCCAGGACGACATGCTGATCGGCACCGGGGAGACTCCGCAACGCCGGCAGCGGATGCGAGCGAAAGCAGTACTCGCTGTCGTAGTCATCTTCGAAAATGATCGTGCCATTCGCGGCGGCCCACTGTAGCAGCGCTGCACGCCGTTCGCTCGACAAAGGCACGCCGAGCGGCGCATGACGCGTCGGCGTCACATAGACGAGTGCGGCTGAAGGCGCTTCGCGTATGCCGTCGTGTACGCGCAAGCCGTCGTGATCGACGGCAACATCGACGACGCGCGCGCCGCTTGCGTGCATGATCTGACGCGCGGCCACATAGCCGGGGTCTTCCATCCACACGGTGTCGCCGGGTCCCGTCAATAACCGCATGCAAAGGTCCAGCGCGTGTTGCACGCTGCCGGTGACGACGATCTGTTCCGGCGGCACTCGCACGCCGCGCGCAATGGCGAGATGTTCGGCTATCGCCGATCGTAGCGCGGGCAATCCGGCGGGACTCGTGTCGTTGAGCGTGAGCAGACGTGAGGGCCGCAATTGCCGCACGTGCAACCTTCGCCATAAATCGATGGGAAAGAGGCGTATATCGCCGCGATGCGGGAAGAAGGGCTGCGGCAAAGTGTTTGCGCCCGAGAGCGGAAACGGCGGATCGTTCTCCCTGAGTCGTTTGATCCAGGGCGCGTGCGATTCACGCGCAAAGCCTGCATGTGCAGCAATTAATGATGCAGGTATTGGTTTGGCATGGTGACGTGGGTCCGGCAACACCGTACTGACCCGTGTACCGCTACCCGTGCGGGTGACCAGATAACCTTCGGACAACAACTGTTCGTACGCAGCCGCAACCGTGCCCCTCGCAAGATTGTATTGCTGCGCGAGGGTACGGGTGCCCGGCAGCACGCTGTCGGCGGGCAACCGGCCACTGACGATTGCCCGCCTCAACGCTTCGTAGAGCCAACGCTGCAGACCTTCTTTAGGATCGGGTGTGCCCAAAGGCAGGGACCATACGATGGTCGACTTTTCGCGTCTATTCGTACCCACCAGGGCGTCGCACCGATCATTCATAACATTTGCAGAGTCTCTATCTGTGGCGTGTGGCTGTAGCGGGATTGCGTACTACTGACGCCAATAACTGCGGCATGAAACAAGCGGGAAATCATTTCCTCATAGTCCAAGACGTTCTATGCGCGGAGTTTGTGACATTGGAGAGCGGGATAAGAAAGTGGACCAGCTTACGAATTGCAAAGTGGCACATTACATGCAAGTACTTTCGTCGCAATATGCGATATCGATTCGCCGATTTCAGTCAGAACAATCACGACGGGCGAATCGCTCGACCGCTCTACCCACTGTTGCGATGATGAACGCCCGACGCCTGGCTCCAGATTACGCGGAATGTATTGGCATCGTTGCTCCGCGACCTCGCAAACTGCCGCGTCAGTCTCGCGCCGCACACACGATCGAAGCCGTGCTCGAGGCTGCCGTGCAGATCATCACGGCGAACGGGCCGCGAGCGCTCACGACGACCCGGGTCGCCAAGCGATCGGGGTTTGCGGTGGGAACGATTTACCAGTACTTCGCGAACAAGAACGAACTGATGGGTGCGATGGTGCGTCGTCACGTCGATCATGTCGTGTGCTTTCTGGAGATCGCGTGTCGCGATGCGCACGGCGGACATCCCGAAGAAATGGTCGATGCCCTGGCGAACGCCTTTATTGCCGCGAATGCCGGACACACGCGCGAAGTGCGCGCTATTCACGCCGTCTGGGAACAGATCGGCAGGACGGCGTTGCTTTATGAGGGTTTTGCACGCCTGCATCAGGCAATGCTCGACATGATATCGGGCGTCGATGAGATGCACGCGGCACGGCAGGAAGCGACTAGCCACGCACTGGCCTCTATTCTGATAGGAATGCTCCATGCACTTTTCGAACGTGGCATGGACGAAGCACTGATGATCGTCATGCGGGAGCAACTCATGAGAGTCCCTATCGACGAGACGGGCGACCGTCTCGTCGATAGATCGGCTAATTACTCAACACCGTACGCCGCCAACGCTGTGACATGAGTATCCCGCATACGCTCATCAACATCGAAATGGTCAAAGTCATCCAGTCGATCACGGCGGTTGGATCCGCGATTTTCAGTATCACGAGAGAAAGCGGCGGGCACAGATACGATATCGATCCGAGAAGCCCGGGCTCGCAGAATCTGGACGCGTGATTCCATGCGACAAACGCTATGCCCAACGGTCCCACGCCGATTGCTGCGACCCATGCCAGATCGTGAGCGGACAATTCGACAGAAGGGCCGGCCACGGCGTGCACGGCAAGCGCAGCAAGACCGCTTGCAGCGCAGAACCCGCCGACAGCCCACGCGCTGTGCGTTTCGAACCTGGGTATGAAGAACGTATAACCGGCCCAGACTGCAGCGGCCGCAGCGGCGAAGCCATATCCAATCGCGTTGCGTGCTTCGAACGTGCCATTCGTCACCGGTTGCAGCACTAGCACCGCGCATCCGATGAACCCGATTGCACAGCACGTCACCTGGGCAAAGCATCCCCGTCTGCGTCCATTGCAGACGCTCGACATGAGGACGAGCAGAAACGGCCATGTGTAGTTGATCAGGTTGGCAATGGGCACCGACCCATACGTGAAAGACTTCAACAAGCAGAAGTGATAGAGGAAAAGACAGCCGGAACCGAAGAGGAACGTGGACCACCTGACCTTCCATGCGTTGACGTGCCGCAGCGTGACGAGACTGCCGGCCAGCAGTGCGAGGCCCGTAACCAGCAACGGTGGAAGATGTCTCAAGGGCAGGCTCAGCGTCGCGAATGCGGACCAAAGAACGATCGCGGTGAACGCAGCAAGATAAGGTCTCATCGCGCGCTCCCGTGCGACCTGCTGGTCGCCATGTCATCTACTGCGCACTGAAGATTGAGCATTCGTATCTGCTCGAGCATGAAGTCGATAAAGAGTCGCGTGCGGGACGGCATATGTTGTTTGCTGAGATAGCAAAGAAAATGGCTTCGATCGTCTGGTGCATACCGGTCCATACAGGAAATCAGTCTGCCCGTCGCGAGGTGGTCGCAGGCCTGATAACCCGCCAGTTGCGCGATTCCCTGACCATCGAGGACTGCATTGAGCACGAGATCCGCGTCGTTGAAGGTCAGATGCGCGGACGGAGCGTGTTTGATCAGATCGCCTCCCATCTTGAATTCCCACTCGTAGATTCTTCCAGACGAGAAACGGAAATTGATCGCGCGATGCCCTGGCAGATCGTGGACTTCCATCGGTACTCCGTTCTGTCGCACGTACTCGGGAGAGGCGCAGAGAATCATATGCATGGGAATGATGCGGCGGGCAATGATCTGGCTGTCGTCCACCCGGCCGTTCCTGAATGCGATATCGATACCGTCGCTCGTAAAGTTGGCGGGGCTATCGCACAGCATCAGGTCGATGGAGACCTCCGGGTACAAACCCTGAAACCTGGTCAACAGCGGCGCGACGACCTTTCTTCCGAAACCAACGGTCGAGCTGATCCGCAATAGACCACGCGGCGGGCCACCGCGCAGATCGCGCATTCGCTCGATCGCATTCAGGATGCCGTCGATACCGGGCTTGCACGATTCGTAAAAGATCTCCCCTTCAGCCGTCAGTCCGACGCTGCGAGTGGTGCGCGAAAAGAGCTTGGTTCCAAGCTGCTGCTCCAGTTTCTGTATGTTCCGGCTAACGGAAGACCGTCCGATACCGAGACGATCTCCTGCCTTGGCGAAGCTCTCTTCCTTCGCCACGGCGATGAAAGTCATGACGGCCGCGTAGCTCGTCGTGAATCCTGCTGACAGCGTATCCATCACCTCTTCCGGCGGGGAGCCGGAGTGATTGCGCATGGTCGATTCCATGAAGACGTTTTCCTCGCGAAGTCGATTCGACGCTGGTTTATAGTTGATTAAACAGCGTTAGAGGCAAAACACTATGGACTTATCGCAAGCGCTAACAGCCGCTAACAACAAATAGCAGACAAAAGTGGCGGGATAGACGAACATTTGCGCTCGTTGATCCCCTAAGGAAAACGGGATGCGTGATCGGGCAAACCGAATACGGAAGACCGCACAACAAGACGCACAAGTGATCGGCTCGTTTCTGCTGGCGCTCAATAACGCCGATGCCACCGCTATGGCGGCGCTCTTCAGAGACGACGCGCTCGTCAACGATCAGCTTCGTGATTTCTGGGGACGCCCCGCAATCGAAGCCTGGATCGCAAGAGAAGTCATTGCCGATAACCTGAGAATTGAAGTTCTGCAGACATCTCAGCACTATCGCGTAACGACGGTGGTTGGGGCCGTCACAGGTACATTCGACTCGAGAGGATTGCCAAATCCACTCGTCGTCAATCTTCATTTTTCGCTATTCAACGGACAAATCGCGCGGCTCTTCTTGCTGCTCAACCGTCAGGTCGATACGTTCCCGGACGTACGCAGTCGAACCCTTAAAGCAATATAGTGCGTACCGAAGCAGGCCCATTACGAGGCGCTGAATGCCAAAGTTTCAGTTTCTCTCGTTTAGTGGTTTGAAAGATTCGGTTTCGCGTAAGCCTCGGATAGAATCGGTGGAAACCACGACTTCCAGCGAGACGATACTTGTTTTCCAGCTTATCGAAATTTGGAACGACGCCATTGCACTCAGTTGCGACGAACTTTTCGTTCGGGCCGTTCTTCCTGTTTCCGGACAAACGACTGCTTGTTTGTCATGGCAAGCAGGTCAAGCTGGGTAGTCGCGCGCTCGACATTCTGATTGCACTCGTGCGTCGTGCGGGAAGCGTCGTCAGCGCGCGCGATCTTCTCGCCGAAGTATGGCGCGATACAGTCGTCGAAGAAGGGAGCCTTCGCTTTCATCTTGTCGCACTACGTAAAGCGTTTGCCGATGGCGATCCCGGCGTCACGTATGTGATGAACGTGCCGGGAAGGGGCTATACATTTGTTGCGACAGTGACGCCGTGTGATGGAATTCAGTCCGGCGTCGAACTCAAGACCACACGGCCACCGGCGCGCGGTCAATTGCGGTTCGTGCATGCGGGCGCCGCCATTGTCGGTCGGGAACGGGACATCGGGCAGATCGCCCGGCAACTCGAAGAGCACCGGTTCGTCAGTATTGTCGGCGCGGGTGGGATGGGTAAGACGACGGTCGCGAATGCAGTGATCGACCGGCTCCGCGACGAGTTCGACGGCAAGATCGTGTCCGTCGATCTTTCGGGGATTCAGGATTCGGACCTGGTTTCGTCGACACTCGTGGCCGCCTTGTGTGAAGGACAGGAAGCCGCCGCTTCCATCAGTGAAGTATGTGCGTCGATTGGCCATACTCGCATGCTCGTCTTTCTCGACTGTTGCGAGCATCTGATAGACGGTGTCGCTCAGGCTGCAGAAATCCTCTATCGAAACGCGAGCGGCATTTATATCCTCGTAACGTCGCGAGAAATCGTGAATGTCGATGGCGAATTCGTATTCCGCCTTCCTCCGCTCGACGCGCCGCCCCCGGGTGAACTGCTCAAAGCATGCGATGCGTTGAAGTACTCGGCAATCCGGCTATTCGTCGAGCGTGTCGTGCAGGCCGGCTGCCGTTTCGAATTGACCGACGATAACGCGCAGTCGGTGGGCAGGCTTTGCCGGGCGCTGGATGGCATTGCACTGGCGATTGAACTCGCCGCGCGACAGATGCCGACGTTCGGTCTGGTCGGAATTCTGGAACTGGTGGACAAGAAGAGCCGGCTCATGTGGCACGGACGCCGCACGGCTGTGCCGAGGCATCAGACGCTCGGAGCGACGCTCGACTGGAGCTACGGCCTGTTGACGGGACTGGAACAGGTCTGTCTGCGAAGGCTCGCGGTGTTTGTCGGCTGCTTCGCGCTCGATGCGGCTGTAGCCGTGATCGGTGCGGAGGACATCGATCGCGCCGACGTGCTGAGAGCCATCAATCAATTGTCGAACAAGTCGCTGCTGGATGTGAGGCCAGACGAGAGCACAGTTCGATACTTTCTGCTCGACACAACCCGCTCTTATGCGCGCGTAAAACTCGAAGATGCCGGCGAGCTGGATCAGTTCTGCGCGCGCCACGCGTCATATTATGCGGCCGCGTGGCCCGCCGACGGATCGACGGAACAGGGGGGAGATAACTGGCTCGCCGATCTGGGCAATCTGCGTGCGATGCTGGAGTGGACGCTCGTACGCGAGCAGGACGTCGTGCAGGGCTGCAGGCTGGTCGCGTCATACGCGAAACTGCTGCTGCGAAAGTCGATGCTCGGCGAGGCCAGAAAATGGACCGAAATCGCATTGTCGAAGCTGGACGACGTCGAGCGAGGGAGCCTGACGGAACTCGATCTCATCGCGGCCTATGGCCATGCATTGCTCTTCACAGGCAGCGACGGTGAAGAGGTTGGCCGGGCATACGAACGTGGTCTTTCCATTGCATTGTCGCTGGGAGACTCTGCTCGACATGACCGGTTGCTATGCGGACTCATCATGTACCTCTATCGAACCAGCAATTTCGAGGGGGCCTATATGTTCGCGAGCGATGCCGCGCAATGGATCATCGCATGTGGGCGCGACGCTTCCACGGTTCATTCGATGCTGGGCGCGGCATTGCATATGAAGGGCGAGATCGCGTCGTCATCCGGTCTCTGGGAGACTGTGATCTTTTCGACCAGGGCGAACGGAGCAGAGGCGGCGCAGCCGGCAGAATTCGGCACCAATCCTTATCTGCGTGCGTTGAGCGGAAAGGCGAGGAATCTTTGGCTGACGGGTCAATCTTCTGAAGCGGAACGGCTCGCCAATGACGCCATCGAAAGCGCGCGCCTGCTGTGCCATCCTGCCACCCAGTGTGTGACGCTGATATGGGCGGGAGAAGTTTTCGCGTGGGCAGAGAACTGGCCGAGACTAGGTGAAATAACGGATGAATTCGACGCCATCGTCAAGGTGAATGGCTTCACGCCATACCAGTATGTGGTGCTCGGGCTTCGTGGTCAGCTTTCGTATGCCGGAGGCCGATTGGAGGAGAGCATTTCGCTGCTCGAAGGCTGCCTCGACGGCATGACGAAGTGCCAGTACACGATGACGGCATCGGCATTCAGGAATTCACTGGCAACGGCACTATGCGCGAACTCGGATACCACGCGCGCAATGGCGGTTTGCGACGAAGCGATCAAGGCAATCGAACTGCACGGTGACGAGTTGTACCTCCCTCCGCTGCTCATGACCAAGGCTCATGCTTTTGGTCTTGAAGGAGATCGCGACGCAAGCGCTGCCTGCTTGCGTCGCGCGTGTCTTGTGGCGAGGAAGCAAGGCGCGACCGCCTACGAGTCGCAAATCAGGCGAAGCGGTTCATACGATGTCGAGACTGGTTAGTCATCCGACGCGGATGAAAGAAGATACGCATTCGATGTCCGCATGAAATGACCCAACGCAACGGGGCATAGTGTGCAGTTCTTCGACCACACGAAGCTGGGAATGTCTCTGGACCGCGCGTCCGATTGTCCATGATTCACCTCGGATTCGACTGACGCGTGCCTCGGCAGGCGAAGCATCTGCCGTGTGAACTGGTGTTCGTCACGCGTCACGTCTTCAACTGCATCCTTGCTAGCGATACCAATCGTGTTCATTTCTTTTTTTCTGGTTCGAGAGCGGCTTAAGCGTTCGCGCGGGCAAGCGTTCTCCGTTGCGCGATGTATCCGCCTCTGCCATCAGGCACGAAGTGTGAATGGAGATAAAAAAGGCAAGCACGGCAGTGCTTGCCCCTACGCGTCATTTTTCGACCGGGCTTAGCTCTGAATGAACGCCAGAAGATCTGCGTTGAATTTTTCTTTGTGCGTGTCCGTCAAACCATGCGGCGCGCCGGGATAGACGATCAGCTTCGAATTCCGGATCAGCTTCGCCGACGCACGTCCCGCTGCATCGATAGGCACGATCTGGTCATCGTCGCCGTGGACGATCAGCGTGGGAACATCGATCTTCTTCAGGTCTTCGGTAAAGTCCGTTTCGGAAAACGCCTTGATTGAATCGTAGGTGTTCTTGTGGCCGCCTTGCATGCCCTGCGTCCACCACGAATCGATCAGACCCTGCGACGGCTTGACGCCCGGACGATTGAAGCCATAGAACGGACCCGCCGGCACGTCCCTGTAGAACTGCGACCGGTTCGCCAGTTGGGCGGCACGCAGACCGTCGAATACGTCGATTGGCAATCCGCCCGGATTGGCAGGCGTTTTCAGCATCAACGGCGGCACAGCGGACACGAGCACCACTTTGGACACACGCTTCGTGCCGTGCCGGCCAAGGTAGCGGGCCACTTCTCCGCCACCCGTCGAAAAGCCGACGAGAATCGCGTCGTTCAGACCTAGCGCCTCGAATACGGTGGTGAGATCGTCCGCGTAGGTGTCCATCTCGTTGCCGTTCCAGGGCTGGCTCGAGCGTCCATGTCCACGACGGTCATGAGCGACAGCACGGTAACCGTGCGACGCCACGAACATCATCTGCGACTCCCAGCTATCGGAACTGAGCGGCCAGCCGTGACAGAACACGACCGGGCGGCCCGAGCCCCAATCCTTGTAATACAGCTGCGTGCCATCTTTCGCCGCGATGTAGCTCGCTGGATGTTGGCCTTGATGCTTCGACGCGCCTGAGGACGCACCGGGCTGCGCCGCCTGCAGCGTGCCCGGAATCAGCGATGCGGCGAGTCCGCCTGCCGCTGCGGCGCTGCCGATCAGAATGTTTCGGCGCGTGGAATTTTGCTTCTCGTTACTGTTTTTCGACATAGTCATTGCCCTTGTTTTCATGCCTTGCTTCAAATGCACTACTCATTCAACCTTTAGCTCATCGGTGCTCTTAGCGTGTCGGCGAGAATCATGTCGAACGCGTTTCGGGGCAGGGCGCCGGCTCGCTGTAGCGGCCGGAACACCGGGTCGCCGCGACGAACGGGCACACCTGTCAGACCGCAAATACCCGAGGTGCGCGCAAAGCCTGCGCGCCATGTCTGATCTTCGAACCTGCCTAACGTCGAATCGCTCCACGAAACCAGAATCGTGCAGGTGGTTTGCCACTCGATGCGACGGATCGACGAAGCATTGGCCATCGCGGCGGTCATCGGACTGGATCGTTCGCGTGGCCCGCGCCCTGCGGATGCGGGGTTTTGCTGCGCGGCGAAGCGGCTGCGACCGTGCAACCCGCTGACAATCTGGCACCATGGATCGATTCTGTTCATTTTCAACCTCTCTACGATGTGGCGAACTGCGTCACGACTCGCGGGTCTCGTCAGCCACGACGAGCGCGACGACATTCACGATGCCCTGCCTTGCCATCTTCGTGTACGGGCAAAAGCGTTCGGTCTTGCGAACCAGTTCTTCAGCGACGGCGCGATCGACGCCCGGCAAATGAACGCGCGTATGCGCGCTCAGCACGAACAGGCCATCCATCGGGTCCCGGCCGAAGTCGACGGTGACATCGACCGACGCGTCGCGAATACGAACAGCAGAGCGGGCCGCCAACAGACTGAGCGCGCCGTGAAAACAGGCCGCATATCCCGCGGCGAATAACTGCTCCGGATTGGTTCCACCACCGGGTCCGCCGAGCGCTTTGGGCATGCGCAGATCGACGGTGAGTTGCCCGTCGTCCGAGCGCGCGATACCTGATGCACGTCCATGACCCGTGCCGCCGCCCGTGACGGTGACCGTGGTCGAATACAGGATCTGAGGCTCTTGTCCGGAGTACTTGTCGAGTAACGTCAATGGCGGCGGGCGTAGCGTTGTCATTCGTTTCGGGGTGTAGTAGCGGCTAGTTTCGTTGCATGGGTACGCGCGATTCGATTCGCACGCCTTCTGCGCAGGATGAATCGTAGGGGGAAGCAACGTTGCGCAGAAGACTCGCAGAGGGGAGCACCGTGTTGCATCCGGAACATCAATCCAGACGAATTCGGATTTAAGGGCTTGGTGCGTTGAGTACGCTGGCTTAAGCCTTCACCAGTACAGTGTCGTTTTGTGAAGAATTGATTGCTCATATAATTCGGATCGCGAACTATATGGCGGATACCTGTTAGAAAGAAATAACTACGCCGCTAACCTGCTTGCAATTCGAACGAACGTATCAGTTCCGCAACCAGCCTTTCAGCTTCTTCGCGATCTCGAACGTTCGTGAATCCGAGCAACAGGCCGCGGCGTCCGGGTGCGCCATTGCGCCATGTCGTGAGGGCATGCACGGCGAAGCCTGTGGCGCGGGCGCGGCTGGCCAGCACGACATCGTCGAGATCGTCGCGTACGTCGACGAGAAGATGCATGCCGCCGTCCTGCAAATGAACGACGAAGCCTTCGGCAGCGTACGGCGCGAGCGCTTCGGCCAGCAGCGCTCGCCGCCGGGCGTAGAGCGTTCGCATTCGCTTGATATGCCGGGAGAAGTGGCCTTCGCTGATGAACCCGGCGACGGCTGCTTGCAGCAGTTCGGGGCAGCCGCCGTGCGCGGTACGCCTGCACGCCTGTTCGAAGTGCGGAACGAGGTTTTGCGCGACGACCACATACGAAAGCCGCAGCCCCGGAAACAGTACCTTGCTCAGCGTGCCGCAATAGATCACCCGTCCGCCCGAGTCCATGCTTTTCAGCGCGGGCAATGGATGACCGCGATACCGGTACTCGCCGTCATAGTCGTCCTCGACGATCCATGCGTCACGTTCGCCCGCCCAATCGAGAAGTTCGACGCGGCGCTGTAACGGCAACGCGACCCCCGTTGGACTCTGATGCGACGGCGTGACGACGGCGAGCCGCGCGGTTGGGAAATGGGCCCGGCCAAAGGCGACGTCGATGCCGTGTTGATCGACGCAGACATCGCAGACCTGTAAGCCGAGTCGTTTGAGCGTCTGCGCGGTGGGTGGATAGCCCGGATGCTCGACCCAGGCGCTTTCGCCTGCCAGGCCGAGTGCGTCGACGGTCAACGCGAGGCTGGCGGTATAGGCGGGCACGATGAACACCTGGCCCGCATGCGCGTCGATGCCGCGCGAGCGGTGCAGATAGGTCGCCAGCGCCTCGCGCAACGGCATGTATCCGGCGGGCGCGGGCTTGGTGAGCGATCCCGCCTTGCGAACTTGCCGCGCCATCAGTCCCGCCCAGAGCTTCCTCGGGAATTCATCGAGCGCGGGCAGCCCCATCTGAAACGGCGCGGGCGTGCCGCCATCCACTTCGATGATGTGGTCGGGCGCGTCCTGCGTCGGCAGCGGGCGCGCGACGACAGCAGCCTGCGTCACTCGAGCGGGTTGCGCCGGCGTCGCGTGCTCCGAAACGAACGTCCCCGCTGGACCACGGGCAACGAGGTAGCCCTCTCCGAGCAGGCGGTCGTAGGCGACCTGCACGGTGCCGCGCGCCACGCCCAGTTCGGTCGCCAATGCCCGCAACGACGACACCTTCTGGCCGGGGCTGAGCTGCCCCTGTTCGATCATCGCGCGAAACCGCGCATAGATCTGCTCGTGGATGGGCGAAGCGCCGGGTTTCGCGTGGGCGGCTGGCTGTGTCATGGCCTGGTCTGAAGCAGGAAAAATGGCCCTGTTGGCTGGGTCATCGAACGACGACACTGAAGCCTACACCAACCCCTCTCCATCGGCATCATGACTGACACACCGACCCTCCGACATGCCGAAACAGATGCCGATGTGCTGGCCTGTTTCGACGTCATGCATCAACTGCGTCCCCAATTGAATTCGCCCGAGGAGTTTGTCGCTCGCGTCGCGCTGCAACGCGCACAAGGCTACCGCCTGCTGGGCGTCTGGGAAAACGGCAAGCCCGTCGCGCTGGCCGGCTATCGGCGTATCGACAACCTGATTCACGGCCGCTTTATCTACGTCGACGATCTGATCACAGACGAGGCGGGACGCGGCCGGGGGCATGGCGAACGCCTGCTTGCCGAACTGGGCGCGCTGGGCCGCGTCGACGATTGCCAGCGTCTGGTGCTCGACACGGCGCTCGCCAACGCGCTCGCGCAACGCTTCTATTTCCGCTGCGGCCTGCTGGCGCGCGGCCTTCACTTCAGCATGGAGCTGGCATGAACAGCCTCAAGGTGTTGCTGCTCGATTGCAGCCCCCGGCGCGACAACTCGACGAGCCGACACTTCACCCGCCATTTGCTGCCTGCCATGGCCGGGCGTCTTGGGCGGGACATCGAAATTACGCGGCGCGATCTCGGCGCGCAGCCGTTGCCGGCCATCACGGAAGCGTACGCGGAGTCGCTGGTGCTGCCCGGTAACGTGGCGAAAGCGCGGTTTGGCGAGGCGCTCGCTGTGTCGGACGAACTGATCCGTGAACTGGATCAGGCGGACATGCTCTGGATCTCGACGCCCGTGCACAACTTCACGGTACCTGCCGTGCTCAAGAACTGGATCGATCACGTGGTGCGTATCGACGTGACGTTCAAGGCGGGCGCGAACGGCAAGGTCGGCTTGCTGCGCGACCGGCCGACTTTCGTCGCCGTGACCGCCGGCGGCGCAATGTTCCGTGAGCCCGCCTATCAGCCGGACTTCTTTCGGCCTTATCTGTCGGCGGTGCTGGGCGTGATCGGACTCAAGGACGTCACGTTCATGCATGCGGCGAGCCTCGTATCGACGGATGAGCCGCTTGCGCTCGTCGAGGCAAAGGCGGCGCAGTGGCTGCGCGACAACCCGCAGCGCCACGCGTCATCCGAATTCAACGCTTCTTCCATTGCTTAACCCCTTACTTTCTGGAGTTCATCATGAATGCACCTCGCCTCGCGTGGACCACGCTCGCACCTGCGCAATTCAAGTCGCTATATGCCGTCAGCCAGTCGCTGGCCGAGTCGTCGCTCGGCAGCAAGCTGATCGAACTCGTGCAGACGCGCGTCTCGCAAATCAACGGCTGCGCCTACTGTCTCGACATGCATGCGCGCGAACTGCGCAAGGGCGGTGAATCGTGGCAGCGCCTGAACGTGTTGTCGGCGTGGCGCGAGACCGACTTCTTCACGGCCAGAGAGCAGGCCGCTCTGGCATGGGCCGAATCGTTGACGTGCCTTCCTGACGGCCATGCGGACCGCGAAGTCGAATATCAGGCATTGCGCGAGCACTTTAACGACGGGGAAATCGTCGAATTGACGTGGGCCGTCGCCGTCATCAACGCGTGGAATCGTATGGCGATTGGCATGCATCAGCCTGTCGACGCAAACCCCATCGACTGATAGCGCGTAAGCGAGGCGAACGATGCGAAGCGGCGAGCGGAACTTGCATTCAAAAGCAGTACGCGGGCCTTTCAAATTGATGTTCCATTTTCCTGAAGAACGTCTATGTTTTTATGGTGCGTTTTCTTTACGCGCGCGGGGCTTACCGGCCCTCTGACGATTCTTCAGGTGCATCTGCCACCTCGAACGCCACCCGCGGTGATTGCCGCGTCCCGTTTCCCATAAACCAGGCCGCAGCCCGGGCGCGCAGCCGTGCATCGGCTCGTCCGGCCGCGTGGGGAATCGCGAGCAGTGCCTGTCGGGCACCGTTCGTCGCTGCGTCGGCTTCGACGAAGCCAACGCGGTTGCAGGGTCCCGAACCTGATGTCGTATTGAAGGAGTCAAATCATGAAGACACGATTCATCCTTTCCGCCGCATGCACCGCAGCGCTCGCTCTGACGAACGTGGCGCACGCTCAAGGCACGCCGGCGCAACAGAATGCGCAACCGCCCGCCACCACGTCCAGCACCACCGAGTACGGCGGCGTATCCGGAACCACCATGGCGATGGGCAATCCAGCCCACGCAGCGTGGGCACCGCCGGCCACCTGCGGCCACCTGGCCCGGTGCACCCCGAATTCGGGCCACTGAAGCAGCGTTCGCGTTCGAACCGTTGAATGCTCTGCAACGATCGACGATGGAGGGTGAATAATGAAGATCGTTATCATCGGCGGCACGGGCCTGATCGGCTCGAAGACGGCCGCGATCCTGCGCCAGGCCGATCACGATGTCGTCGCCGCTTCGCCCAGGAGCGGCGTCAACACCATCACGGGCGAAGGGCTCAAAGAGTGCCTGACGGGCGCGCAGGTGGTGATCGACCTGTCCAATTCGCCCTCGTTCGAAGACAAGGCTGTGCTGGAATTCTTCGAAGCGTCTGGCCGCAATCTACGCACGGCCGAGGCGCAGGCGGGCGTACGGCACCATGTCGCGCTGTCCATCGTCGGAACGGATCGCACGGCCGAGAACGGCTACTTTCGCGCGAAGGTCGCGCAGGAGAAGCTGGTCGAGGCTTCCGGCATTCCCTACACGATCATCCGCTCGACCCAGTTCTTCGAATTTCTCGGCGGCATTGCCGATTCGGGCATGCAGGACAATGCGGTCCGGCTCTCGCCCGGCATGTTCCAACCCATTGCGGCCGATGACGTCGCCGCGATCGTCGCCGATGTTGCGCTTGCCGCGCCGCGCAACGGCATCATCGAAATTGCCGGACCCGAGCGCGCGCCGTTCGACGAAATCGTCGCCCGTTATCTGAAAGCGGCCGGCGATCCGCGCGAAGTCGTGCGCGACCCCGAGGCCCGTTACTTCGGCGGCCTGGTGGGAGATCTGTCGCTCGTGCCACTGGGCGAGGCGCGCCTCGGCAAGATCGGCTTCGATGAATGGTTTCGACGCTCGCAGAGCAAAGCCTGATTGCGCGTCCTTCAAACTAACAACAGGTGTGACATGAAACGCATCCTCTGTACGCTGCTCGTCGCGAGCTTGCCGTTCGGCAGCGTGCTTGCGCAGACGCCAAAAAAAAAAAAAAGAGCGCCAAGGTGACGCTCGTCTATCAGCACGAACTGCCCAACGTTCCAGGCAAGAGCATCAAGGGCGTGCTGGTCGAGTATGGTCCGGGCGGCTATTCGGCCGGTCATACGCACGCGAAGTCCGCGTTCATCTACGCGACCGTGCTGGAGGGTGCGATCCGCAGTCAGGTCAATGACGGACCCGTGACGGTCTACAAGGCCGGGCAGAATTTTTCCGAAATGCCCGGCGACCGCCACGGCGTCAGCGCGAATGCGAGCAAAACGAAGCCGGCAAAGCTTCTCGCTGTCTTCGTGGTGGATACGAACGAGACGGAACTGACGACGCCATTCGGCAATTGAGCTAAAGGCTCAACGGGTCCGTCTGCCGAGTTCGTCTGCGCGACGGCAGACGGCTTGCATCAGCACTGTCGCGCTGCGCGACGGCGGAGAGAATTTCGAATAGACGAACGTCGATACCATCTCCAGATCCTCGACGAGCGGACGCACGATGCAGTCGATCTCGCCCGCCGCGAACTCGTCGACGATCGCCAGTCCGAGGCCGCCGCGCACGAGCGCGAGCGCCTGATCGGCGCGTGTGACGTCGACCACGGATGTCAGTTCGACATTCGCCTGCTGGCATGCGCGCACGATGATCGTGCCGAACGGGATGTCGCGCCGGAAAAGAATCATTGGCTCCTGCTGCAGGTCCGCGAGCGCAATCCGTTCGCGGGCGGCGAGCGGATGGCCCGGCGGCAATGCGCACACCATGCGGCCGCGCATGAACGGCACGGCCTCCAGATGCTCATGCTCGAGCGGCAGCGACGTGATCGCGATATCGACGGTTTTGCTCAGCACTTCGAGCGGCATGTCGGCCATCAGCGTTGTGTGCCAGTCGACGCTGAGCCCCGGCAACTGCCGCTTCAGTTCGACGATGGCGGGCGCGACCACGCCAGGCGCGAGCGACGGGCTGCACGCGACGCGCAGCAGGCTTGCCGGGCCGAGCGCGAGTGCCCGCGCGAATTCATCGACACGCAGGGCCGATTGATAGACCTGCTCGACCTCGCGATACAGCGCCTGCGCTTCGGCCGTCGGAATGAGCCGACCCTTTGCGCGCTCGAAGAGACGCAGTCCGAGCGTCGTCTCGGTGTGTGCGACCAGCTTGCTGACGGCGGGCTGCGAGACGTACAGCATCTTCGCCGCCGCGTTGATCGAGCCCGTCAGCATCACCGCGCGGAACACTTCCATCTGTCGCAGCTTGAAACGCATCGTTGTTCCGTATCCGTGCAGGGATTAACCAAAGGTTATAGGGTAGCCTAAACACGGCATACGACAGCGGCACGGCAACCCCTTAGTATTGCCGTGCCGCGATTGGCGCTGCTGCGCACAGCAGACACGACGGCCTGCATAGGGAACCTGAGATGAGCGTATTCGACGAAGACAAGATCGATTGCCACTGCCATATCTTCGATCCCGTTCGCTTTCCCTACCGGGACGACACCGCGTATCGGCCGGCACAGCAGGAGATCGGCACGGCTGCACAGTTCGTTCGCGTGATGGATGCATATGGCGTGCGGCACGCGCTGCTGGTCGGCCCGACGAGCGGCTACCGGACCGACAACCGCTGCCTGCTCGACGCATTGGAGACGTACCAGGAGCGCTTTCGCGGCATCGCGGTGGTCGACAACGATATCGGCAGAGGCGAGCTATCGGCGCTGCGTCGTGCGGGCGTGGTTGGCGTCGCATTCAATCCGGCGATGGAAGGCGTCGAACTCGTGCGCGATGCAGGCGCGCTGTTCGCCATGCTGGCCGACTTCGGGATGTTTGCGCAGATCCAGGTGTGCGGCGATCAACTGGTCGCGCTGGCGCCCTGGCTTGCGCAGCAGGAAGCGCAGATCGTCATCGACCACGGCGGGCGGCCCGATATCGAAGCAGGCGTCGATCAACCGGGTTTTCAGGCGCTGCTGCGGCTTGCGGATTCCGCGCGCGCGAGCGTCAAGCTGTCGGGCTGGCAGAAGTACTCGCGCCGCGCGCACCCGTATGAGGACGCGTGGCCTTACGCGCATGCGCTGCTGAGCGCGTTTGGCCCGCAACGTTGCGTATGGGGTTCCGACTGGCCGTTTCTGCGCGCGCCCGAGCGGCTGGACTATGGGCCGCTGCTGACGCTGTTCGGGCAGATCGTTCCCGACGCACAAACGCGGCATCAGATTCAGTGGGAAACACCGCGACGCCTTTTCGGTTTCGACAGGCAACGAACTTGACACCCGTATCAATGATGGAGAAACAACGCTTGGAACACATCGTCAACCGACACGGCCTCGACATGCCGAAGCTCGGCCTCGGCACCTGGCCGATGGTCGGCGAAGAATGCACGCGTGCCGTCGTTCAGGCTCTCGAACTGGGCTATCGGCATATCGACACGGCGGCGGGCTATCAGAACGAAGATGCCGTCGGCGCCGCGCTCGCAGCGTCGCCGGTGCCGCGCGAGCAGATCCACGTGACCAGCAAGGTCTGGTGGGATCAACTCGAGCCGCAGGCGCTGCGCGCGTCATGCGAGCGTTCGTTGCGAGACTTGCGCAGCGAATACGTGGATCTGTTTCTGATTCACTGGCCGACGACGGACATGGAGCTGCGCCGCTCGATCGATGCGCTCGTCGGGTTGAAGGAGCGCGGGCTTGCGCGGGCGATCGGTGTTGCGAACTTTCCGTTGCCGTTGCTGCGTGAAGCTGTCGAGACGATCGGTGCGCCGCTTGCGGCGATTCAGGTCGAGTATCACGTGACGCTCGGTCAGACGAAGCTGCTCGAGTTCGCGCGGCAACATGAGATGGCGCTGACGGCGTATAGCCCGCTGGCGCGGAATCGTGTGTCGGAGATTCCTGCAGTTGTTGCTATTGCGCGCAAGCATGGTGTGCTGCCGACGCAGATCGCATTGGCGTGGTTGCTCGAGCAGGGGAATGTTGCTGCTGTGCCTAAGGCTGGTGGCGCGGTGAATCAGGCGTCGAATCTGGCATCGCTGGATGTGCGGCTCGATGACGAGGACCGTGCGGGGATTGCGGCGTTGCCGAAGGGTGAGCGGCTGGTGAGTCCTGCGTTCGCGCCGCAGTGGGATGAGGCTATGTGATTTGGGGAGTGGTTTTTGCCGGCCGGCGGTTTGGGGTTTTGGGGTTTCGGGGTTTTTGCTGGCATCCGCGTTTTGCTTCTGGTTTGCTAGCGTTGCCCCTGTGCGGGGCGGCACCTACTTTTCTTTGCCGCCGCAAAGAAAAGTAGGCAAAAGAAAGCGGCTAACACCGCCAGCACGTGTGCCTATCCACGGGCCCCCAACGTCCCCATGCTTCACACGGCAGCATTTCTGTTTGCGCGCATTGCCCACGCTTCGAATGAGCGCCTCACCCACTTCAAATGCCCGCACTTGGGCCAGCGGCAGCGAATGGTTCGTGCCGCCCAGGTGGCAAACTGTGTGTACGTTGTCACGTCGTAAAAGGTAGCGCTCTTACGGGGTGGAACGCATGCGCTATCGGTCCGAAGTGAGGCGTATGGAGTCCTTGGGCCTACACACAGTTTGCCACCTGGGCGGCAGCGGACTATCTGGCACGGCGTGCTGTGATGCGGGTGCGTGAAGTGGGTGAGGCGTACAGAGAGAACGTTGGCAACGAGCACGAACCAGGGCATTGCCGTATGAAGCGTAAGACCCGTTGGGGGCCCTCAGGCAGGAACAAGGATTGGCGGTGTTAGCCGCTTTCTTTTGCCTACTTTTCTTTGCGGCGGCAAAGAAAAGTAGGTGCCGCCCCGCACAGGGGCAACGCTTGCGAACCAATAACATCACGCGGATGCCAGCGAAAACGCAAACCGCGGATGCCAGCAAAAAGCCCGAAACTCCAAAAACCAAACCGCGCAGGCCGCCCCCCTTACCTCACACGCGCAAACAACGGCGAAGCAAGACTCGCCGCCGCGAGTTCACTAGCAGCAGCAACCAGCGTCGGCCCGAGCGCCTCCATGCGCTTTTCCGTGAGCCGCACCAACGGCCCAGCAATGCTGATCACACCAATAGCCGGATAGCCACGCCGCTGCACGGGCGCAGCCATCGCCGTCATCCCCGGCGCGAAAACCTCATTGATCGTCGCATAACCGCGCTCACGCGCAGCGTGAACAAACTTGAGCAATCCATCGATCGTAGTGGGCGCCTTCGGCCCATATTGCTTCGGTGAACCAAAACCCTGCCGCGTAACGAGTTCGAGCGCGCGCTCGTCGCTCATCGTCATCATCCACGCGTGACCTGTCGCGCTGCACGACAGGATCGTATCCATGCCCATATCCGGGTCGTAGCGCAGGCCCTTCAGCGCGCCTTGCGATTTCGCCACCCACGTCAGCCGGTCGCCGTCGACGATGGCGAGCCGTACCAGTTCGCCCGATCCCTCCGCCAGCCGGTCCAGCATGGTCTGCGCAATGTCGACGATACCCGACGTCGCCAGATAGCTGAGTCCCAGGCCGACCATCTTCGTCGTCAGCACGTAGTCGCCGTGCTCGCGAAGCTGCCGCACATAGCCGCATTGCTTCAGATCGACCAGCAACCTGTGGCAGGCGCTGCGCGGAATCTCGAGCTGGTCCGAGATCAGCGCGAGCGGCGTTCCCTCCATTTGCGTCGCCAGAAATTCAAGGACGGCCATGGTCCGTTCGGTCACGCCCGGCATCGTGTGCGTCTCCTGTCTGCGTCAGTTTTTCGCGATGATTGCACGATACGGGATGAAATTCCACCCTGGAATGACGTCCCAGCAGCGCTGTTAATCTGTGCACGTCGCGCGGCGCATGCCGCCGAAACAACAACGTCCCGGCACATCGCGTAGCCGGCAAAGGTTTGGAGAGGAGACACCATGAGCAACCCATCGCATCTACCCGCGCAACAGGCGATGCGCACCCGCGCCGTCACGGCGGCCGCCATCGGCACCGCGCTCGAATGGTTCGACTTCACGCTATACGGCGCACTCGCCGCGACCGTGCTGCCCAAGCTGTTCTTTCCGGCAATGGATTCGACATCGGCATTGCTCGCGTCGCTGGCAACGTTCGGCGTCGGCCTCGCGGCGCGGCCGCTGGGCGCCATCATCTGCGGGCATCTGGGCGACAAGCTCGGCCGCCGTAACCTGATGCTCGCGACCGTATCCGTGATGGGTCTGTCGTCGATGCTGATGGGCCTGTTGCCGACTTACGCGAGCATCGGCGTGTGGGCGCCGTTACTGCTCGTGTTGCTGCGCATCTTGCAAGGCTTTGCGCTGGGCGGCGAATCGACGGGCGCGCAACTGATGGCGATCGAACATGCGAGCGCCGACCGGCGCGGCAAATACTCGGGCCTGCTCGGCCTATGTTCACCGCTCAGTCAGATCATGGCGAATGGCGTGTTGCTAGGGCTGTCGTCGACGATGTCGACTGAGGCATTCGACAGCTACGGCTGGCGCATTCCGTTCGTGATGAGCTTCATTCTCGTGATCGTCGGCGTGTATATCCGTCTGCGGATCAGCGAGACGCCCGCATTCGAAGCGCTGCGCAAAACGGAAGTCGTGGACGTGGGCAGTCCGTTGCGCGATGCGCTGCGTCTGCACTGGCGCACGGTGCTGCGCTGGATGCTGTTCTTCTGCGGCCCGGCGGCGATTTTCTATCTGATCGTCGTGTTCTCGCTGAGCTATGTGACGAAGACACTCGGCGTGCCGAAACAAACCGGCTTTCTGCTGCTGATGGGCGCGAATGTCTGCGCGATCGCCGGCGCGCTCGCGGGCGGCATGCTGAGCGATCGCATCGGACGACGCAAGGCGCTCGCGCTGGGATCGTGCATGACGCTCGCCATGCTGTTCTTCTACTTCCAGATTCTCGATACGAAGAGCTTCCTGCCGATGCTGCTCGCAATGGGCTTCTTTCTCGGCTTCACGCAATTCCAGAGCGGCATTCAGCCGGTCGCCTTCGCAGAAGCCTTTCCGACCAACGTGCGTTATTCGGGCTCGGCGCTCGCGTACACAGGCGCCAACCTCGTTGCCGGCGGCCCCATGCCCGTCCTCGCCGTATGGCTGTTCGCGGTGTGCAACGGTTCGCCGTGGGGCGTGGTTGCCGTATGCGTCGCGTTCAACGTGATCTCGCTCGTCGCGATTCTGACCGCACCCGAAACGCTCGGCATCGATATGAACCGGGCCGATTCGAAAGCGGAAGTGCTGGGCGCTTCCACACACGGCTCGATGCAATCCCATTCCCATTGAAACGCAGGCAAGCAAGATGAAACCAACGGTTTATGTGTTGAACGGTTCGAACCTCAACATGCTCGGCAAACGCGAGCCGCATCTGTACGGCACGACGACGCTCGCGCAGATCAAGGAAAGAACGGAAGCGCTCGCGGAAGAACTCGGCGTGCGCTGCGAGTTTCGCCAGACCAATCACGAAGGCGTGATGGTCGACTGGCTACAGGAAGCATACGAAGCGGACGCGGCCGTCGTCATCAATCCTGCTGGCTTTTCGTTCGCTTCGATTCCCGTGCTGGATGCCGTCAAGCTGATCCGTCAGCCGGTGATCGAAGTGCACATCACGAATATTCATCAACGTGACGAGCAATACCGGCATTCGCTGATTTCGCTGGCGGCGCGCGGTGTGATCTGCGGCCTCGGCCCGGACGGTTATCTGCTCGCGATGCGGGCTGTCGCGAGTAGCCTTTCGCAGCAGGCAACGGCAGCGCGATGAGACAGACAGCCTAAAAGCGGTCGATCATCCCGAACTGCACGCCTCGCACCGTCGCGCCTGGCCACGACGGTGTGAGACCCGTGACGTTCACGCCCTTGAGCGTGAATTCTCCCTGTCCGCGGTTCCTCAACCAGCCCGCGCTCGCATAGAGCAGCACGCGTTTCGACAGATCGTATTCGCACGCCGCGCTGAACTGGTCGGCGTTATTGTCGCCGCCCGAGCGGTCGCGCAGATACGCGTAGCCGAGCGAAGCGCGCAAACGCCCATTGACCGCGTAGCGCGCCGATACCGACACGCCGTCGTTGTGATAACGCGGCGTGCCGCCATCGCCATTGAAGAACGAGACGAAACCGGTCAACGCGCCATACGCGTACGACATGCCGCCAAGATTGGCACGCAGCGCGCCGTCGCCATGCGTCTGTTGATGCGCATAGGAAACCCGCAACGGGCCATTGCGCCATGCGAAGGTTTCGATATGGCCGGCGAGACCGTTGCCGTCGCCGTCGGCGGGGTCGCGCATCATCGCCATCACTGTCGTCGAGAAGCCGTGAAATTCGGGTGACAGATACGTGATTGCGTTGCTCGCGTACGGCGTGATCTTCGACAGGTTGTTCAGGCCCGAGGCGATCGTGCCGGCGCCGAACGCGTCGAGTTGTCCCTTGAACGGGATGTAGATCGGCGAATACTGACGGCCGATACGCACGGTGCCGTACGGCGTCGCAGCGCCGATCCACGCCTGGCGATTGAAGATCGTATTCGCGACGGCGAGCGAGCCGTTGCCCGAACTGAATCCATTCTCCAGGTCGAACAGAATCTGGACGCCGTTGCCGATATCTTCCGCGCCGCGCAGCCCCACGCGCGAGCCGCGATACGCGCCGGAATCCATGCGCGCGACGTAGCCCGCGCCTGGATTTGTGATTTCGATGCTGGTATCGAGCGCGCCGTACAGCGTGACGGACGCCTGCGCATGAGCGCTCGCGACGTGCGCGGCGAACACGGCGAATGCCATGGACGTGCGACGCGCAACAGGCGACGCAAGTAATGAACGTTTCATGAGGGAAGCGGTGAGTCCGTGCGCAACTGGCACGATGAAAAGCACCTGATGCGCGCCGCGAACGCGCACGCATCAGGCTCGCACTGCACGCGTTATTGCGGCAGCGCGTAGGCGATCACATAGTCGCCGCGATCGGGCGACTGGCGCGCGCCACCCGCCGATATCACGATGTACTGCCTGCCGTTGAGCACATAGCTCATCGGCGTGCCCTGGCTACCCACGGGGAGCCGCGCCTTCCACACTTCCTTACCCGTCGAGCTGTCGAACGCGCGCAGGTAGTAGTCTTGCGTCGCAGCGAAGAACACGAGGCCGCCGCCCGTGCTGAGCGACCCGCCGATGGTCGGCATGCCGATCGGCGTGGGCATATGCATCTGCACGCCCCACAGACGCGTGTCGCGCACCGTGCCGAGCGGCACCTGCCACGCGATGCTGCGCGTTTTCAGATCGATCGCCGTCAGGCTGCCGAACGGCGGCTTCTGGCACGGAATGCCGAGCGGCGAGAAGAAGCGGTCCTTCGTCACCGAATACGGCGTGCCGCCGAGCGGTACTGCGCCCATCCCCGCGTTCACCGCCTCATTGCCGTTCGACGTGCCGCCCTTGCGCTCTTCCTTGACGAGATGAACCCACAGCCCGAGGCGCATGTCGTTCACGAAGATCATGCCCGCGTTCGGGTCGTACGACAGACCGCCCCAGTTCATGCCGCCGAGCGAGCCGGGGAAGCTCAGCGACGTGTCGGTATCCGGCGCGGTGAACAGGCCGTCGTAGCGCATGCCGTGGAAGATGATGCGGCACATCATCTGGTCGACGGGCGTCACGCCCCACATGTCGGCGCCCTTCAGCACATCGGCGCCGATCTGCGGCATGCCCACCGACAAGGGCTGGGTCTTCGCATACGGCTCGGCCGGAATCGTCGCGGACTTGACCGGCTGTTCGATGACCTTCGTCAGCGGCTTGCCCGTCAGGCGATCGAGCACGAACAACTGCCCCATCTTCGTGCCGACGATCAGCGCAGGCACCGTTTTGCCGTCGACGGGGAAGTCGACGAGCGTCGGCTGCATCGGCACGTCGTAGTCCCACAGATCGTGATGGACCGTCTGGAAGTGCCACTTCTCTGCACCCGTCGTCGCGTCGAGTGCGAGAATCGAGGCGCCGTACGATTCGTCGAGCCTGGTGCGTTTCACGCCCCACAGGTCGATCGCCGCGCTGCCGACAGGCAGGTACACGGTGTTCGATGTGGCGTCGTACGACATCGGCGCCCACACGTTCGGCGTCGAACGCACGAAGGTCTTGCCGGGCGCGGGCGCCTGTTTGTCCTGCGGGTTGCCCGGATCGAACGCCCACTTCATCGCGCCCGTCATCACGTCGAAGCCGCGCATCACGCCGCCGGGCATGTCGAGCGATACGTTGTCCGCGACCCGTCCACCGACCACGACGGTCGTGCCTGCAACGGTCGGCGGCGACGTCAGTTCGTACAACGGGCTCGCCGCGTGGCCGAGGCCAGCCTTGAGATCGATCACGCCGTGATTGCCGAAGTCCTCGCACAGCTTGCCTGTGTCCGCGTCGAGCGCAACGAGTTGCGCGTCGATCGTGTTCATGTAGATACGGCGACGGCAGGCGGCGTGTTGGTCCGGCATTGCAACGGGCGTGACGGGTGTCGAACCGGCGACGCTCGGCTGCTGCACGGGTTTCGTCGCGTCGAAATAGGCGAGGCCGCGGCAGCGTACCCAGACAGTCGTTCTGGTCGGGAATTCATGGCGCCATTTTTCGTGGCCATTCGCGGCGTCGAGCGCGATCACCGTGTTGTGCGGCGAGCACAGGAACAGCGTGTCGCCGATCTGCAGCGGCGTTTCCTGATCTTCCGCGCCGCCGCCCGCCGGACTGACGGGCACGTCGCCCGTGTGGAAGGTCCAAGCGACCTGCAGGTTCTTCACGTTGTTGCGGTCGATCTGCGTGGCGCCGGCAAAGCGGTCGCCGCCCGCCGAGTGGCCATACGCGGACCAGTCGCCGGTGCCGGCATCGGACTTCGCGTTGATTGCGCCGGACTCGCTGCCGAACGTGCCGTGCGGCACGAACATGCCGTACACGAACAGCGCATTGCACGCCAGCAGCACGAGGCCCGCGGTCCACGCTGCGCCCTTCGCCGGGTGTTTGCCCTGGAAACCGCGCAGCGCGGGATACACGGGCGCGAGCAACATGCCGATCATCGTGAACATGAAGATGCGCGCCTGCAGCGGCCAGAAGTCGAATCCGCTTTCCCAGATCGCCCACAGCACGGTCCCGACGATCACGAGCGCGAAGATCAAGCAGGCGCTCGATTTGCGTCGTGCAAGCTGGACGCCCGTCGCGCAGACGGCGAGGCCCATCAGCAGGTAGTACCAGGTGCCGCCGCGCGCGACGAGCAGCGCGCCGCCGATCGCGAAGTACAGGCCGAGCAGCAGGCCGAGCGCTCCGGCGAGCGTCAGGCCGACGCGGGCCGCCGTCGATAGTGGCTTAGTTTGAGGTTGCTTGGACATGGCTTGTCTTCATGGGTACGCAAAAATTGGGGCATGCAAAGCGCCACGGACCACGCGTTCGCGTGCAGCGGGCCGTGAGGTCGACGCGAGATCGCTTCCATCGTGATGGGGCTGGCTCGGGCGGATGTTGGGTCGCGGGCTTGTGCCGTGACGAACAGCCAGTTCAGCGCGCTTCGGCATGCGCTACGAACGGCGCGAAGCCTGTTGGCACTGAGCCGTGGGCGTCGTTGCATTGCGCGCCGGGCGATGGCTGGGCGCGACGTGGGCAAATGCGCCCGAAAGTACGGCGCTGATTTGCACCAGACTAACTAGTTCGTACATTTTAACGCAAAATGCGCGGACACCCAAACCAAGGCAACATCACCCGCCGGACGGGCCGCCCTTCGATTTCCGGGAGCGGCGGGGAGAGGCGATTGTGACGATCGACCTTTGATGCGATGTCGATGAGCGGCGCTTACTGAAATTGCCTGCTTCTGATTTACGCCATGTCAGGTCAATAAAGCTTTCGCTTTTTATGAACTGATTTGTGCAGACTTAACGTCAGGCAATCGTTTGCGGTCGATAAAAAGCGACAAATGAGTAATGCGATATTTTCAAGTCAGCTGTTTTCCAGTCGACATGGCGGGAGCTAAGACAACCCTTCGATTTCGCGCAAACGCCCGTCAAATAAGGTGATCTTGCAGTATTCCGGATAGCAAACGTTTGCATAAACGCGTATTGCAATGAACATCGCCAAAGAGTAGATCTTTTCCAAATTTCAATCAAACAATTGAATAGAGAAGGCGCGAAATTATTTCGCTAATCGTCTAAAGAAAGTACTCACTGTCACGCAAAGTACACAGAGAAATATTAGCGTGCAGGGTTTCTTCATCGACTGGCTCGCCTCGCCATGCATCCCGCGTTTTCACGGTTACGCCGTCCATCCGCACAGGGAGAACCACGCTCTGCGGGCGACCTGTGTCAGCAGGTTCCATCCGTCGACGCAGAAGATCCCAACTCGGTGGTCATGGAGATTTTCTCTTCGCGTCACGACATGAAGAGTCTCGCCGTGATCGAAGGCAATCGGCCGATCGGGCTGATCAATCGCGATATCTTCCTGTCGCAGATGAGCAAGCCTTTTCACCGCGAGCTTTACGACAAGAAGAGCTGCATCGCGTTCATGGACAAGGAGCCGCTCGTCGTCGACGCCGACATGAGCATCGAAGCGCTCACGTTCAAGACCGTCGAAGTCGGTGAAAAGGCGCTGGTGGATGGCTTCATCGTGACGCGCGACGGTTACTTCGCGGGACTCGGAAGCGGCTTGCAGCTGCTGGGCGCCGTAGCCGAAATGCAGGCGGAGAGAAATCGCCAGATCATGCAGAGCATCGAGTACGCGAGCGTGATCCAGCGCGCGATGCTGCGCGCGTCGAGAGACACGCTGGCCGCGAGGCTGCCCGATGCCGCGCTCGTATGGGAACCGCGCGATGTGGTTGGCGGGGACTTTTATCATTTCGCGGCGTTCCCGCACGGCTGGTTCGGTGCCGCCGCCGACTGTACCGGTCACGGCGTGCCGGGCGCATTCATGACGCTGCTCGCATCGGCGTCGCTGTCGCAGGCACTCGAGCAGATCGGACCGCGCGACCCTGCTGCCTTGCTCGCGGCAGTCAACCGCAACGTGAAGAGTTTGCTGGGTCAGGTGCACAGCGCAGCCGAAGTCTCGCAATCGGATGACGGTCTGGACGCTGCATTTTTCTGGTTCGATGCGCGGGAAAGCGAGCTGCATTTCGCGGGCGCGAGGATCGCTCTGCATATTCTCCCGCCGGACGCGGACCAGTTCGAAACGATCGCGGGTGACCGGATGGGTGTCGGCTATGTCGACAGTCTTGCCGACTATGAATGGAAGTTGCGCAAGCTTTCCGTGCCGCCCGGCAGCCTGCTGTTCATTTGCACCGACGGTCTGATCGATCAGATTGGCGGCCCGAAAAATATCGCTTTCGGACGCCGTCGCGCGTTGGACCTGATTCTCGCGAACCGTGCCGAAGCACCGTCGGCAATCTGCGAACAACTGCGGCAGGCGCTCGCCGAATGGCAAGGCGCGCAACCACGCCGCGATGACCTCACCCTGTTTTGTGCCCGCATTACCGACCAATAAGCATGTCTCAACTACTCGATCAAGACAGCGCCTTTTTCGATCTGGCGCAGCGGCGAAACGTCCTCTTCTATCACAAGGGTTATTTTTCTCATAACATCGTGGCCGCCATGGGCGAGGTCGTCAAACTGCAACTGGAAATCGCTGGCGTGAGCGGTCCGACGCGCCGCAAGCTGTTCTCATCGTTCGTCGAACTGTCGCAGAACATCGTCCACTATTCGTCCGATTCCCTTCAGCCCGGCAACGACGGCGGCGGGTCCATTCGCGAAGGCGCGGTGTGCATCACCACCGACGGCGAAAGGCATCTGATGATGTGTGTCAATCCCATCTCGGCGGAAGACGTCGAGGGTCTGCGCAACAAGCTGGAACCATTGCGCAGCATGTCGGTGGAAGAGATCAAGCAGGCCTACAAGGTCACCTTGAGAGCCGACACGCCCGAGGAAAGCAAGGGCGCGGGCCTGGGCTTCCTGACGATGGCGCGCGACGCGAGCGCGCCGCTTGAATTCGCTTTTCATCCGCGTGCCGACGAACCCGGAACCACGCTGTTTTGCCTTAAAGCCATCATCTGAGTAAAAGGCGCACGAGCTATGGACAATCTCTACATTGCCGCTACGGCGACGTCTCCGGAAGTCGACTTTCGGTTCGACCAGCATTCGCTGCTGCTCAGGGGCGAGTCGTACCCCGAGAATGCAGCCGCGTTCTACGCGCCCATCATCGAACAATTGCGTCAGTACCTCGCGGAATCGGTCGGCGCGGTGATTACCGTCGACGTCGTTCTCACTTACTTCAACAGCTCCAGCACGAAGATGCTGTTCAGCGTGTTCGATGCACTCGATGAAGCCGCGCAGTCCGGCAGCCGCGTGCTGATGAACTGGTATCGCGACGAAGAAGACGAAACGATTGCCGAATTCGGCGAAGAACTGAAGGCCGATTTCCACGCGATCGAATTCACCGATCGCCCCGTCGCTCACCAGGGACAATAAGGTGCCGCGGATATCCTCCCTGGATGCGCCTGCAAACGATGCGCCCGATCTGTTCCAGAACGAGAACGAGGCGCTCGACAAGGCGCGCGCGATCCATGCGGCGGCCGATGCGGATGCGGGCGATTACCGCCAGTCGCTCGGCGAGCTGATTGGGCATTTCGAGCGCCTGATGCGTGAGACGCGGCGCCTGATCGGCCGCAGCGACCGCGCCGAACGCGAGATGCAGGCGCTGACGCAGCAACTGGCTCACCGCGCAACTCACGACGCGCTGACGGGCGTACTCAACCGCAGTGCAGTGATCGAGCGTGCGTCGAAGGCCTTGCGTCACGACAGCGCGGTCATGATCATTCTCGATATCGACGAGTTCAAGCGGGTCAACGACGATTTCGGTCATCCGGCAGGCGATGCCGTCATCACGGGGATCGTCGCCTGTCTGCGGCGCATCGTCGGCGAGCGCGGCGTTATTGGACGGGTGGGCGGCGAAGAATTCACCGTGCTGCTGCCGGGGTACGAAGTGGCCGATGCGCTGCGGCAAGCCGACAACATGCGCGAGGCGATCGGCAAGCATGTCTTTGCGTCGCCCGTGGACCGTCGCATCACGGCCAGCTTTGGCGTCAGCGCAAACCCTGCTGGCACCACTTTCGACACCGCGTATGGCCTCGCGGACGCGGCGCTCTATCGCGCCAAGCGTGGCGGGCGGAACCGGGTGGAATTCGCGAATCCGTAAAGCTGCGCGTTCGGCTGCTGCTACGTCAATGCGGGTTGCAGATAGCCGGTCAGAATCAGCGCAGTCTGCACAGCGCCGAACAGCACGATAACGAGTGCGCCCGTGACAGCGACAACGCGCTTCGTCGCTTCGATCCGCGAGCGAAGGCGAACGCTGCGCGCCATGATGAAACGGTTCGCGCCCACGGCGCCAAGGCCGAACAGCGTAACAGTCACCGCCACGCCCGCACCGATCGCAAACGTTGCCGCGATGCCTATCCACGGCGCGTGCGCTGCGACCGACGCAATCAATACGAAGATCGACCCGACGCATGGTCGCACGCCCGATGCAAAACCAGTCGCGAGGATCTGCGACGTCACCGAAAACTTCGATCTCCCGAAGCGCGTCGTGCGACCGGACTGTCGCATGTGCAGTTGCAGTTTCGTGCCGAGGTAAGCAGGTTCATGCACGGACGTCTGCGACGATGCTCTAGAACGCTCAGGAGGCACGAGCTTCAGCGCGCGAGGATCGACGCAGCAGTCACGACGCCCGAGCGTGCTGTAGATCGTCCAACCGCCTGCGACGCACAGCAGAACATAGCTGACGATATCGAGCGAAGCTGCGTTCGACAACACGCTCGAGACGCCCGCCTTCGCAAACCATACCGCGCCGAACACGAGCACGATCGCGCTCATCGCCTGTACGGCTGCGCTCCAGCTCGCCAGCGCAACGGCCTGCGCGATGCGCGTGTCACGCGAGCCGAGCCACGTGCCGGCGACCAGCTTGCCATGTCCGGGCCCGATCGCATGCAGCACGCCGTAGGCGAACGCGAGGCCGATCAACGCGAGCCATGTCCAGGGTGTCGATGTGCGATGCAACTGTTGCGCGGCGTCGGCGATGCGCGCGTTGAGTTTGCCTTGCCAGATGATCGACGTCGCCAGCGCCGTGCGTGCGAACTCGGGGAGCACGAACGTGGGGTGGGTTTCGCTGGCAGCGGGCGTACTCGCCGGAATTGCGCTTTCCGCCGGTGAAGAAGACGATTGAACGGGCCGCCCGAAAACATCGACAGCGGCCGATGCTGCATGCGACGGCGCAGCCAGCGCGAAACCTGCGACTGCCAAGCAAACCGCCAACAGGATGCGCAGCAGCCTGCGTTCGAGCGTCAGCATGATATGGCCGTCGCTTGCGGCACGACGATGCCGTTGAAGATCGGATGCGCGCGATCCTGAAAGGATTTCGCCGCGCAGCTCGATGCGGCGTGTCCCTCTATCGTCACGGCGGTTGCGCCGTCCGGTTCGTAATCGACGAAGAACGAGTCGTCCCAGATGCCGAGCGACACCTTATGGGCGCTCACATCGACCGGTTTTTTCAGCGCTAGCGTAAAGGTGTAGACGAGCTTGCCATGATCGACCGACACGCGAAAACCCATGGGATCGCCTAAACGCTGCGCCTCGCCGTCGACGAAAAGATGAGTGAAGTACTGAGCGCCCGCGAGCGATGAAAATGCCTGATCACGAAAGATGGCGGTCTGCTTCGCGTCGAGCGGCCCGTTGTCGGGCAACGTGTCGATGCCTACGAGCTGAACCGGAAAGCCTTCTGAAAAGCGCCACATTTGCACGATCGAAATGACGGACGTGCCTTGCATCTGCACGCGCGCCGAAAACCGTATCCATACGTGCGGATGCGCGGCAGCTACCCCGGATGCGACGAATAGGGCGACGCCGATGAGCCGCCTGATGACAGAAAGATTCAACATCGCTTTTGATTGTTAATTCCACGATGACACGCCGGCATGTCTCGAACGACTGTTGAGCATGCCGTTGCTTTCTTTCAGGAGTAAGGCGGTAGCGCGAGAAAGCGCGTCATTGTCGCATGAGCGGTTGCGGGACGCTCGCCGCGGCGTGGGATTGGCAGAGCGTGTCATCATGCGTGACAATCGTCGCCATCCGTCGATGTCTGTCATGAGGAGCCGTCATGTCGATACTGATCTTGGGCTTGCTGCTATTCCTGGGCGGACATTCCGTCCGCATCTTCGCGGAAGACTGGCGCAAGGCGCGCATCGCGCGGATGGGCGAGAAGAACTGGAAGTCGGCGTATTCGGTGGTGTCGCTGATCGGCTTCGTGCTGATCATCTGGGGCTATGGCATTGCGCGGCGAGAGCCAACCGTGCTCTGGTCGCCGCCCCTATGGGCGCCGCATCTCGCGGGCCTGTTGACGCTTGCCGCATTCATTCTGTTGCCCGCTGCTCATGCACCGGGCAACCACTTCAAGGCAATCTTCAGGCATCCGATGACGCTCGGCGTCGCGCTCTGGGCGTTGGCGCATCTGCTGGCGAACGGGACGTTGAACGCGCTCGTGCTGTTCGGCGCGTTCCTCGTTTGGGCGGTCTTGGATTTTGCCGCTGCGCTTCGGCGGGATCGTGTGGAAGGCGTGGTCTACTCGAGTGGCGCGTTGTCACGCGATGTAATGCCCGTCGTTGCCGGTGTGATCCTCTGGGTTGCCTTCGCGTTCTTGCTGCACGGCTGGCTGATTGGCGTGAAGCCTTTCGGTTGAAGCGCTGCGGAAAGACTTACGGCCGCAGATCGGCCAGCATCTGCTCTGCGAGAAAATCGCACGGCGGCCGCGCTGAACGCGCGCTACGGGCAAGAACGACTTCGAGCGCACCCAGCGGCGGCAGGTCTTCCGCTTCGCCAAGTTGCGCAAGATGCGCCGGGACACTGCAACGCGCGAGCGGCGCGACTGCGAGACCTGCCTCGACCATGCAGATCAGCCCTAGAAGACTAGGGCTTTCATACGACATCCGGTACTTGATATTGGCCTGTTGCAGCGCGCCGATCGCGTGCGCGCGTGCCGTGCTGCCTGGCGCAAACACGGCAATCGGCAGCGGGCGTTCTTTCCATATCTGCTGATTGCCGCGCGCGGCGGCCCACACCATTGGCTCCGAACGGATCGGTTCGCCTGTGATTCCGCGCGTCTTGGTGATGCACGCCAGATCGAGCGTATTGTCCTTGAGCAAGGGAACGAGCGCGCTGCTCGGCATGCCGAGCACGCGCACCTGCACGCGCGGGTGCGCGACCGCGAATTTTCGTAACACGGTTGGCAGCAGCGACGATGCGTAATCGTCCGGTACGCCGATCGTGACGCGGCCGCGTATCTCCGGACGCACCACCGACGACCACGCTTCTTCGCGCATCGCCAGCATGCGCCGGCCGTAATCGATCAGCGTCCTGCCTTCTTCCGTCAAGGCGACGTTGCGCGTCGTCCGCACGAAGAGCGGCTTGCCGAGCGCTTCTTCGATGGTCTTGATCTGCATGCTCACAGCGGAAGGCGTGCGATGCAGGGACGTCGCGGCACGCGCAAACGAGCCGGTGTCAGCCACGGCGACGACCATTTCCAGAACGTCGAGATCGAGCTTTTTCATCAGTCAGAAAAATTGAAGAATTCATTCAGTTTAAATCGTTTTACTTAGCTGTCGTGCGCTCCGATACTGCAATCGCGATAGGCATCACGGACGTGACGAGGTAGCGCATGAGAACGATGGTCGAATTCATTACGGTGGGCGGCATGCTGGCCGTGACGCCCGGTCCCAACATGGTCTACGTGATGATGCGTTCGGTCGCGCAGGGCACGAAAGCGGGGCTGATCTCGCTGGCGGGCGTGATGCTCGGCTATCTGACGTACATGTTCGGCGCAGCGTTCGGCATCACCACGCTGTTTCTTGCGATACCCGGTGCAGGCCGCATTCTCGCCGTATGCGGCGCGCTGTACCTGCTTTATCTGGCGTGGCAGATGCTCCGGCCGGGCGGGCGTTCGCCGTTGCAGATCGAGGCGGCGTCGATCGAAAGGCCGCGCCGGCTGTTCGCGATGGGCGCGACGACGAGCCTGCTGAACCCGAAGCTCGCGCTGATCTTCCTGTCGTTATTGCCGCAATTCATCGACTATCGCGCGGGCGGCGTGTTCAGGCAGTCGCTGACGCTGGGCTTTTCGCTGATCTTCGCGTTCGCTTCCGTGAATACGGCCGTGGCGGCATTCTCGGGCAATCTCGCGAGGTTTCTTTCGACGCGGCCCAACTGGCTCGGTGTTCAGCGCTGCGTGATGGGCGCGATGCTGTTCGCGCTCGGCGCGAAGATGGCGCTGGATGCGTGGCACTGGAGTCTGTCCGCGTGATGCCTCGCCACCGCTAGCGGACCTCCGCTTCCTGCCGATGCCGGACGCGATAGCGGCCAGGACTGACGCCTGTTGTGCGTTTGAACGCGATGCTGAACGCGGTATCGGACAGATAGCCGATCTTCCCGGCGATCAGAAGCAAAGGTTCGTCCGACTGTTTCAGCGCGCTCATTGCAATCGTCATGCGCCATTGATGCAGATACTCGAGCGGCGCGCTCCCGACGAGCTGCCGGAACCGCGATGCAAACGCCGTCCGCGACATCCCCACATTCGCAGCGAGCGACTCGACGGTCCAGCGCTGTTGCGGCGAGCCGTGCATCAGCGAGAGCGCCGCGCCGATCTTGTTGTCCGATAAGGCATTGAGCCAACCATCCGGCACGTCGCCGCGCTCGATGAACGCCCGCAGCGCCTGCACCAGCACGAGCGTGGCGAGACTCGTCCTGGCAACGTCCGACCCCGGCTTCACGAAGGCTGTTTCGGCGCCAAGCAGCGCGAGCACATGCGACAGCGCGTGGGCCGAGACATCGGCCGCTTTCAGATGCACGATGGGCGGCAAGTGCTGCAGCAAGAGTCCCGTCACGTCGTTGTCGAACACGAACCGTCCGCTCGCAAGCTCGATCGGGCCGGTGGCGCCTTTGCCGCGAAAGCGCACGACGCCATCCGCGCCGCGAATCGACCGATAGGTGGCGGGGCCGTCGAGCGGCGGGCAATCGGGAACGCTCGCGGAGCAAAACGGCTGGCCGTTGGTCAGCAGATAGAAATCGCCTTGCTCGATGATGTGCAGCCCGTCCTGCCCCGCCATTCGCAGATAGAGCCGTCCGCGCAGCACCGTGCCGAACTTCAGGTGCTGGTACGCCGGGAAACTGAACGCCCATGCGCCGCTTCCTTCGAAACGGTCTGACACGCCGCTGCGCACTCTGAGCATCGACAGCACTTCGGACAATGCGTCCATCAATGTACGCTCGATAAGAAAAACCGGTCAGTTGATTATAGGTAGAACGCCATTCCCGCGCGATGATGGTCGGGTTGCGCCGCGTGGCGCGCGTTGAAACCAGGAGCGATCCGATGAAAGCATGGCAGCTCGACCGATTGGGCGGCACCTTGAGGATGATCGATGCGCCCGTGCCCGCACCGAGGCCCGGCGGCGTCGTGGTGCGGATGCAGGCGTCCGCGATGATGTCGTACATGCGCGACTACGTAGCGGGCAAGCTGCCCGTCTATCACGCGCCCGACCATCCGTTCATTCCGGGCGGCAACGGCGTGGGCATCGTGCACGCGGTCGGCGGCGATGTGTGGCACCTGAAGCCGGGACAGCGCGTGGTCGTGTCGTCGCATTTCGTTGCGAACGAGAACGTCGCCGATCCCGCGCAAATACTCGTCGGCATCACGGCCACCCAGGCCGACAGTTACGCGATGCAGGCGGACTGGCCCAACGGCACGCTTGCCGACTACGCGCTGCTGCCCGCCGCGACGTTGACGCCCGCCGATGCCGTCGCGGACCTGCCCGCGGCGCAGCTTGCGGTGGCGATGCGCTATGTCGTGCCGTTCGGCGGCCTGTTGCGCGGCCGGCTTGCAGCGGGCGAGACGATCGTGGTGTCGGGCGCGACGGGCGCCTATGGATCGGCGGCGGCGTCGCTGGCGTTGGCACTGGGCGCGGCACGCGTCGTCGCCGTGGGCCGCAATGCTTGCGCGCTGGACGAACTCGTGGCGGCGGGCGGCGGCCGTGTGGTGCCCGTCGTGGCGACAGGCGATGCAGCAACCGATACCGAGGCGATCCGTTCCGCCTGTGCAGGCCGCGCCGACATCGCGTTTGATATGGTCGGAAACGCCAGCGATCCGAACCTGACGCTGTCGGCGTTGCGCAGCTTGCGGCGCGGCGGAAGGCTGGTGCTGATGGGCAGCATGCGCGTGGATCTGCCGTTGCCCTATACAGAGGTGATGCTGAATGACTGGGAGATTCTCGGCCAGTTCATGTATCCGCGCGACGCGTGGCGACGGCTGCTGATGCTGGTGAGCGCGGGCATGCTCGACCTGCGCGCGATTCGTTCCGTCGAATTCGCCATGAACGATGTCCCGTCAGCCATCGAGCGTGCCGCCAGCGCGTCGGGCCTCGAATGCATTGTCGTCGATCATCAGAGGTGAGCGATGCCGGTTCTGAGGACGATGCCGTAGCGGGCAGAAACGTGACCGTGCGGCATCCTGACGGGTTAGTCGTTGAATACTTCGAGCCCGCGAGAAGCGCGGGCGCGTGAAGCCTGGCGATCTCGCTTGGAAAAAAATCGGCAGTTGGTCTATTATGGACAAAAGTGTCCATGTGAGACTTCGCAGTCTCTGATGGTGAGTGTGGGCGTTTTCGACCAACCTTGGAAGGGGCGAGATCGACGTGACGGTACGCAAAGAGACGACAGAACTGCCGCAGGTTGCGCCCGGCGCGGCGCATCAGTTGATCCGGTACACATTCGACGGTTCAGGCGAGACGCCACGCAGCGCCTATATTCAGGCGGGCTTGCATGCCGACGAGCATCCCGGTCTGCTCGTCGTCCATCATCTGCTGCGCATGCTGACGGCGCTCGATAAAGACGGGCGCATCAAAGGGCGCGTGGTCCTGTTGCCGTTTGCGAATCCGATCGGGATGAGCCAACGCATTTTCGGCATGCCGACGGGGCGCTTCAATCTCGAGAACGGAGAAAACTTCAATCGCCACTTTCCGTCGATTGGCGGCGCAGTCGAACAGGCGCTGGGCGACACGCGCTACGAGCGCAACGACGTCGTGCAATTCAAGTCGCTGTTCGACGGGCTGCTGGCCGCGCACGAGCCGCGCGATCCCGTGCGGGCAATGAAATCGCATCTGCTGCGCGAAGCGTTGCGGCACGACATCCTGCTGGATCTGCATTGCGATACGAGCGGCATCCTGCATCTGTACAGCACCCGCGCGCAACAGCCGCGCGCGCTGCGTCTCGCGAAAGCGCTGCGGATCGAAGCCGTGTTTCTCGAAGATCGCGCGGGCGGCGGACCGTTCGATGAAGCCTTCATGGAGCCATGGAACGCGCTGTCGTCGGCGGGTCTGGTCGATGCGGATCACAGCGGCTTTGGGGCGTCCATCGAGTTGCGAGGTCAGGCCGATGTCAGCGACGAGCTTGCAATCGCGGATGCGCGGGGCATCCTGCGCTTTCTCGCCGCGGAGTCGATCGTCGATTACGACGAACGCGATACGGAAGTCGAAGTCGATCCGCGCATCTATCCTCTTGAAGGCGTCTCGCATGTGAGCGCGCCCTCGACGGGCATTGTCGTGTATCGGAAGAAACCGGGCGATGCCGTTGCGCGCGGCGATGCGATCGCGGAGATCGTGCGTATCGATGCACCGCCGGATACGCCGCGCGACGTCGTGCTCAGCAATGTCGACGGCATCTTCGTCGTTGCGCAGCATTTCAAGCTCGTGAAAGCGGGGCAGCGTATCGCGCTGCTCGCGGGTATGACGCCGTTGCCGGGCCGCACGGCCGGCAATCTGTTGAACGATTTCTAAAGGGCCTGACGATGGACGATCTTTACCAACGCATTCCCGACGCGCACCAAGCACTCAGACCACAAGTGCGCGTGACGCCGCTTGAACACAGCGCGCTGCTGTCGGAGCAGACAGGTTGCGACGTCTATCTGAAGTGCGAGCATCTGCAGCACACGGGGTCGTTCAAGTTTCGCGGCGCGTCGAACAAGCTGCGGTTGCTCGATGCCGACGTTCGACGCCGCGGTGTCGCGACCGTATCGACAGGCAATCACGGCCAGGGCGTGGCGCTCGCGGGCAAGCTTGCTGGCGTGCCCGTGACGGTCTATGCATCGGTGTCCGCTTCGCCCGTCAAGCTGAACGCGATCCGTGCGCTCGGTGCATCGGTCGTGACCATCGACGCATCCACGCTGGAAGTGGAACTCGAAGCAGCGCGGCGCGCGAAAGAAGCCGGGCTGCCATTCGTCTCGCCGTACAACGACATCGACGTGATTGCCGGGCAGGGCACCATCGGCGTCGAACTGAGTGAGCAACATCCCGATCTTGCGGCGGTGTTCGCATCGGTGGGCGGCGGCGGACTGATTTCGGGCATCGGTTCAGCGATCAAGGCGACGAGTGCGAGCACGGACGTGGTGGGATGCTGGCCCGCGAATGCGACGACGCTCTATCGCTGCATGCAGGCTGGCAAGGTCATCGACGTCGAGGAAACGGACACGATTTCAGACGGCACGGCGGGCGGCGTGGAGCCGGATACGATCACCCTGCCGATTGCGCAGCGGGTGATCGACCGTTGTGTGCTGGTCGGCGAAGACGAAATCAAGGCGGCAATGAAACGGCTCGCGCAAACGGACCGCTGGATGATCGAGGGCGCGGCGGGTGTCGCGCTTGCGAGTTTCCTGCAGGTTGCGCCCTCGTATCGTGGCCGCGCAGTTGCCGTGGTGCTGTGCGGCCGGAACATCATGCTCGACAAGTTCGTGGCAGCCGTGCAGTGAAGTGACGTGCTGGACGCTTCACGCGGCAAGCCTTTATCACGAAGTGGCTTTATCGGCGGTGACCTTCTCTGCCGCGATCATCGTGGATTCGAATGCCGTGAACTCGGCGGTGCTCACCGTTCCGTCGCCATTGCCGTCCATCCGCTTTAGCAGCGATTGCGCTGTCGGATCACTGGGGGTACTCGCCGTGTGGTTCACGGCGCTCAACCACTCAGCGTTCGACAGCGACCCGTCGTGATCGTTATCGAGCGCGGCGAAGAGGTTGTCCGCATCGGTTTTGTTGTCACCGAATTCGGCGAGTACTGTTTCGAAGTCCGACTGCGAAATGTATCCATTCGCTTTTCCGTCTCTTCCTTCTATCGTCGATTGGGCGAACGGCAGGCGGCTTTTGATCGCCGCGCTAATCTGCTGAATGTAGTCGGCGTCCGACTCGCCGGGCGCGCGCGACGTGTTCAATCCCACGAGGCTGACTGTCGCAACGGACACGCCGGTGGTCTTGAATTCGGCGAGAGCCTGCGCATCCGGACTGAACGTCACCTGTGTCGATGAGCTTGCAGCTGATGTCGACGGGGCTGCGGATGTCCCATCATTTGAAAACGTCGACGGCGTTTTGGGCTGTGGCTGAGTGACCGCTCTCTGGCTGCCGATTCCGGAAACTGACATGTACGACTCCATGATGATCCGGATGCTCTGTATCCGGGATTGAAGAGGTTCCACCGCAGCGATGGAGTCCGGACTTTTTCAGAAATCGAGGTGGGTCATTCTTCAGAATAGAGGCAGGAAACGCCCCCAATCTTCGCCGGAATCGTAACTATGGTCGTCGAAGGCTTATGCAGTCAGGTCGTTTCCTCTCTGGATCTAAAGGTAGTTTTTATTAACGCTGAGGCAACTATTGGTATTCGAAGTCGAGGTTTAAGGAAACCGTTCCGACTAACGTTCTTTGGAAATACCTTCGCTCGCGACTTCCCGATTCAGGAGCGGATCGGGTCGTGTGTAAAGGATGAGAAACGCGCCCAGCAATCCCATTCGCACCAGAGCCGGAAGAAACACGGCGAGTGCCGCAAAGGCGAACAGCGCCAGCATGATCCACGCCCTGATCCATTGCACGCGGCGTCGGGCGAGAGTCGACGCATCGCGTGAAGGGTGCTGCCGGAAGCTTTCGTACATCAGGACCATGTAGGTCAGCTCGACAAGCAGGAAGACCGTTGCGTACGCCGTCAACGGCACACTTGCAACTCTGCTCGATGCCAGCCACGCCGTCGTGAAAGGGATAAAGGAGATCCAGAAAAGATTGGCGAAATTGGACCAGGCCAGCAAGCCTGTGAGAGAGGTCGCATGTTTGAACACGTGATGATGGTTCAACCACACGACGGCAATGAACGCATAACTCACCACGTAACTGATCAGATCCGGCCACAGTTCGAGCAAGGCGCTGCCATCGTTGCGCGTGGGGATTTTCAGCGCCAGCACCATGATCGTGATGATGACGGCAAAGATGCCGTCGGAGAGGGCGCTGAAACGGTCGAGGTTTTCATCCGGATCGTTCATGGCACGCGATTTTTTCTTTCAGCTTCATGACTCACTCCTTTCGATTGACGGAAGAAATGCGAGAAGCGGAACGGCGCGCTCAGTGAGTTTCAGGCGATAGAGCTTCGCCGATGTGACGAAGGCCAGCGTACTGGCTGGCATCCCTTCGGGAGGTTTCGATTATGCACCTGGACGCGTTGGGTGCGCGGGCAAGGGGATGGGTTCATCGGCCGACGCAAGCAGGCCGCTTATGCGCCGAAAGGGCAGGTGCTTGTTAGCAATGACGAGGGACATCGGCGCGCAACAACGCGAACTGCAGAAGATCGTGGTGAGTGCCATGCCAGTACCCGGCCTGACGCTGGTACCCCTCGCGGAGGAAGCCCAGCGTCTCTAGCGTACGAATGGACGGTGCATTTTGCGGGTGAACCTGGGCTTCGACGCGGTTTATCTGCATCGCTTCGAAACCGTAGTCGATCGTGGCATTCAGCGCTTCCGTCATGTAGCCGTTACCACGCGCAAACGGAGCCAGCTCATAGCCGATGACGCAGCTTCGCCAGTTCCGATTCCATCGGAAGAGTCCGCACGTGCCAAGGAAGGCGCCGTCCGATGGCCTCTCGATAGCCCAGCGGATGCCCGAGCCGCTATGCCGCCAGTCGGCGAATACCTGAATCAGTTTTTCCGCTTCAGCTGGATCGGTCATGGCATCGGTACTGAACCAGCGCATGTCTTCAGCGTCGTGATGGACCGCGTACAACGACGGTGCGTCGCTCGGCAAAAGCTCCCGAAGTAACAGTCGCGAAGTTGTCAGCGTTGGGAACGTGGTCATTTGTCGTGGCTTGCCCTGTTTGCCGGTTCTCGGAGGAACTCAAGCTGTTGCGCACCTTGTACCCAGCCTGACGCGTGCTAGCTGAAATAGCTGCGCGTTCTATCTCATGCCTTATCTACACCGAAGGTCCTTCGGCTTGCCGTCCCATCGCCACCAGTTTCCTGGCCACGACCATTGCAGTGTCATCGCCGCCCAGGTCGTGATCGAAGGAAATTTCAAGGGGACAGCCGCGAGCCATCGATAAACAAGCGGTATCGGGTTTCCAGTTTTATCGATCCTGGGAGCCTCGTCGCGACGACATCTGCGGTCCGGGCGCCAGATAGGCTGTGATCTGCCTTGAGATAGTACAGCTTCGTGTGGAGACAGGAGCGAGCGTGGTGAGCGCGGCCAGTCCATCGGCGGCGTCCTGTTCTGTGTGCTTGTCGCTGGAGTAAAAGATGACGCGCGCTCCGCCATCTACGGCCTTCGTCGCAGGGACCTTTCGTGCCTATGACGGCCATGCGCAAACAGGCAGGCTTACCTTCGATGGGACGGGCGATCGCTATCGGCCTGCGAGCCTGAACTCCTCTATGCGGTCCCGGAGCGGCATCCTATGTATCGTGACAGCGGTGGTTCGCCTGACTGATGTACGGCGAACCACCGCATGGCGACGGCGTAGCCACGATTAGCACCGCGCCCTGCGCAATTGCAACGCCGGGTAGCTTTGCGCCCTGGTTGTCGATCTCAACTACTGCTATTTGACGGGCGAAGCGGTGCTGGGAGTCGCCAGCGTGTTGTTGACACCGTAAGCGCTGTTGGTGGGTGTCGAACTACTGCTTGTGCTCTGCGCGCTCGAGTTCGGCGAACCGGTGCCTGTACCGCTTTCCGAGTTGGCGCCGCCAGGCGTGCCATAGTCGCTGGTCGTCCTGGGGGCTGCTGGCGACACAGTGCTCGGGGTCGCCAGCGTGTTGTTGCTCTGCGCGTAAGCGCCGCCCGACAGCGTGAGTGCGGCGACGGCCGCGAGCAATGTGCTGCTTGTCCTGTTCATGATCTGCTCCTCCTTTTTGGATTGGAAATTCGTCGCAAACGATCCGTTTGTATTTCTCGCGCGAGACTACGTCCGCCTGAACCGTCGCTGACGACGGCACTTCGTTCAGGCGCCCGATGCCCTCTATGCCTCCTTCACATCATGCGTCCGAGCAATAAGGCCTCTCGGGCTGTTATTGCTCCGCATTGCGGACACACATTGCAACCTGCAGCCCGAAATTGGGCGCGTGGCAGCAGACAACAGCTTAGAAACGCTGTCTCTGATAATTAAGCGCATTATTCGCAAGGATCAATTTCGATTTTCGAGGTGACCTGCGATAGCTCCGAGGCTGCAACGCGTCACGCGATCCGGCCTGCGAAATCGTTCCAGTGTGAAATTCATGCGACAGGCTTACACCAACCCGCAGCAAGCCACCGCCCCGTTGTCCTGCCTGATGTATTGGTGCCAGATGGCGCGCACGCTGCGCGTGTGAAAAACGCAGCGCTGCTCTTCAGCGGCGGCATAAAAAAGACGCTGGTCGCAATCGTCAAATCAACGAAAAGAGGCCAGAAAAAAGGTCTATTCGTGACGCGAGAGCACGCACATGGCCAATAGAATTTTGTTACGCACCGTCACGCGTCCGATACCTGTCGGAACGCACTCTCACATCGGATTTCCGGTTAATTCAGCATGACACGGCTTGCACGGCACTACGTCCCAGAACAACCGCAACACGTTATCTTGCAGGGGCTCACGGGGCCCGCATTCCTGGACGAAGGAGACTACCTGTATTTCCTCGCCTGCCTGGCAGACGCAGCGCGCGTCGCCGATCTGGCAGTCCACGCGTGGGTACTCATGCCTGACGCGGTACAGTTTCTCGTCACGCCTTCATATGAGTCGAGCGTGGCCATGGCGATGCAAGCGATCGGCCGTCGCTATGTCGAGACCTTCAATCGCCGCCATGGACGCCGCGGTACGGTGTGGCGCGGCGGCTACTGCGCAACAGTGATCGAGCCTGACCGGTATTTCCTGCTGGCGAGCCAGGTCATCGATCACGCGCCGGTGCGCAACCGCCTTGCGGCCGAGCCGGGAAGCTACCCGTGGTCGAGCTACACGCATCACATCGGGCTGCGTGTCGACCGCTTCATCAAGGATCATCCCCTCTACCGGGCGCTCGGCGATACGCCTTCCGATCGACACCAGGTTTACCGCGATCTGAGCGCACAGCCTCTTGACGAACTTGCTGTCGATAACCTGATGCAGTCGACGCTCAAGGGCTGGGTACTCGGCAGCGCTGCGTATTGCGAGTGGGCGGCGCAGACAGCGAACCGGCGTTTGATGCCTCTGCTGTTGCGCGACCGGCCGCCCAGGGATCGCACGACACGCGCCCTCGCACACGTGGACTAATCAATAGAAAAACAAGCAAGGAAACCTCCTTGCCTGTTTGAGAGGTGCCAGGTGGGGTCGGCGCGGTTCAAGCCGCTCGGCTGGTGTCGCAAATCGCCAGCCGGTTTCCACGCTGGCGTTACTGAAGCGCGCAGGGTTCAGGGTTGGCGTTTGCCGCGGCCACCAGTGGGTTTGCCAGCCGGCTTACGTGAAACTGCGGCTGGCTTGCTGGCGGGCTTGCTGCGTGGCTTTTGCACGCTGAATGGGCTACCGCTGGAGAAGCTTGTGCCTTTATCCGCGGCCACAGCGCGTTGCGCCGCAGGCTTGTGTTTGTTTTCGCCACTTTGCGGGCGCGGCTTGTTGCTGGGCACCTGCATGGCGCCCGACGCTGCTTGCGGCACTTTCGGCTTCTTGGGCTTTTTGGGTTTCTTGATGATCTGGCCCGTCGCGCTGGTTTCGGGCACGCGGTGTTCGGCTTCAAAACCCGGCTCTTCTTCACGGGGCAGCGTTTGCCGGATCAACGCTTCGATCGCGGCCAGTTGCGGCGCTTCATCGGCACACACAAGGGACACCGCCACACCGCTGGCGCCCGCGCGGCCGGTACGACCAATACGGTGCACATAGTCTTGCGCCACGATCGGCAGATCAACGTTGATCACCAGCGGCAGGTCGTCGATATCCAGCCCGCGCGCAGCCACATCGGTAGCGACCAGCATATTGACTTCGCCCGTCTTGAAGCGCTCCAGCGCACGCATGCGAGCGGGTTGCGGCTTGTCGCCGTGGATGGTGTCGACCGCATAGCCCGCTTCATCCAGCATGGCCGCCAGGTAATCGACGCCATTGCGGGTTTTGACGAACACCAGTGCATGCTCCCATTTGTTCTCAGCCACCAGGTGCATGAAAAGGTCAGGCTTGTTCCTTTTATCTACCGGCACCACCCACTGCTTGATCTTGCTGGCCGTGGCATTGGGCGGGCTGACGCTGATATTGACCGGGCTGCGCAGAATGCCCGCCGCCATCGCGCGGATATCATCGGTAAACGTGGCAGAGAACAGCAGCGTCTGGCGCTGAGTGGGCAAGGCAGCAAAGACGGCGTTGAGTTCGCGCGCGAAGCCCAGATCCAGCATGCGGTCGGCTTCATCGAGCACCAGCGTTTGTACCTGATCAAACTGCACGGCGTTCTGGCGATTGAGATCCAGCAAACGGCCCGGCGTCGCGACGAGCACATCCACGCCTTTGCGCAACTTCATCATCTGCGGGTTGATGCTCACGCCGCCGTAGGCGGCCAGAAATCGTAAGTCGAGGCCTTTGCCGTAAGCGACAAAACTTTGCAGGACCTGTTCAGCCAGTTCACGCGTGGGCACCAGCACCAGAACACGCGCGCGGTTGCTGGACACCGCAGGCCCATGTTGCACCAGCCGTTGCAAAAGCGGCAGCGCAAAACCCGCTGTTTTGCCAGTGCCCGTCTGCGCCGCAGCCATGACATCCTTGCCGCTGAGCACAGCAGGAATCGCCTTGACCTGCACCGGCGTCGGTGTCTGGTAATTGAGGTCCTGCACATTACGCAGCAAGGGATCGATCAGGCCGAGCGAGGCAAAAGACATGGACGTATTCCGGGCTAAAACCGCAATTCTAGCGGGCACCGCGCTGATTGCACCGCGGAAATCAATGCTCGAATAGACCGGCGACGATTGCCGCTGAAAAACGTAGCGGTGCCGGGCGCCGCGCCAACGGTGGCGTCTCATGAAGCGAGATGAACATGGACAGTGCGGCAGAAGCTGTCATCCGTTCAAGCGCCTTCGCTATTTCGCGGTCGTGGCCTGCAACACTTTCATCACTTCCGCCGCCGTATGTTCCGAATGTTCGCGCAGCAACCGGGCCAGGCGTGCGCCATCGCGCCTGGACAGCGCGTCCAGTATTTCACTGTGTTCGCCAAGAGACTCGGCCCAGCGGAGCACATCGGCATTGGCTGCGCCCCTCGCGCGGTGGATCTTGCTCATCAAGGACGCGTACATGTCGGATAGCACAGGATTGCTGGCGACATCGACGATCTGCTGATGCACTTTCTGGTTGGCGCGGTAGTAGGCCGTCCGCTTGCCCTCGCGGTGATAGGTTTCCATAGTGCGGTGGCGCTCCAGCAGTACCTTCATCTGCTTGTCGTCAATGCGCTGCGCGGCGAGCCGTCCGGCGGTTTCCTCCAGTCCATGCAGCACTTCGAAGATGGCGGCGATCTCGTCCCGATTGATCGGTGCGACCTGAAAGCCCATGTGCTGCCGGTGGGTCACGTGCCCCTCGGTCACCAGCGTTTTGAGCGCTTCGCGCAATGGCGTTCGGGAGATGTCGAACTGTTCGCACAGCGCTTTCTCGTCGATATGGTCGCCGGGCGGCAATTCACCTTCGAGAATCATCTCGCGCAACCGCTCCGCGATCGCCGCGTACATACCCGTGCCGCGCAGGCTGATGCGCTTGCGTGTTTCCGCTGGTAGTGACTTCATGTCCATGTCGCCTGTTTCCGTTTGTATCTTCCGTCTTTGCTTAATTGTCGTACAGGTTAGTCAGACTATCTACAAAAAATAAAACACAGCAAAATCAATGAATTGCAGTGCTTGTAATTCATAATTAGGCATCATATACTGCGTTGGCGCATGCAGCGCACCGGGCCGGAAGCGGTCCCGGTCACAGACATGAAACCCGAAGGCCTGGATCAGGCGAACGGAGGAGACATAGATGCGAACCGTAAATGCGGCCGTGCAGGCCGAGGTCAGGACCGGCGTACGCTGGCGAGTCTTTCTGATCATGTTGATGCTGATTTCGATCAACTATGTGGACCGGGCCTCGCTGTCCGTGGCCATGCCGCTGATCGCGAAGGAGTTTCACATCGCCCCCGCCATGCAGGGACTGATTCTCAGCTCATTCTTCTGGACCTATGCGTTCATGCAGATTCCGGGTGGCATGCTGGCTGACCGTTTCAAGCCGCGTATCGTGATCGCGTGCGCCACGTTGTTCTGGGGCTTCTTCCAGGGCATTGCCGCCCTCTGCACGACGGCCACTGCGCTGATCCTTACCCGTCTGGGCCTGGGTGCTGCGGAAGCACCAATCTACCCGGCGGGCGGCAAGCTCAACGCCATGTGGATGACGCGGCACGAACGCGGCCGCGGTGCAACGTTGCTCGACGGGGGCGCCCCGCTGGGGGCGGCACTCGGTGCCGTGATCATCTCGGGGTTGATCAGCGAGTTCGGGTCGTGGCGCACTTCCTTCGTGGTGGCGGGTGCGGGCACCATGCTTGCCGGCCTGTTTGCCTGGTACTACATCCGTAACAATCCGCGTGAGCATCCGGCTGTGAATCAGGCGGAAGCAGACTATCTCGAAGCGGCCATGCTGGAAGAACACCGTAGTGAGCCGGTTCATGCCAGCGGACGTAGCCTCGATTTTTTCCGCTATCGCTCTGTGTGGGGCATGTTCTTCGGCTGGATGTGCTTCAACTCGCTGTTCTACGGCTTGCTCACCTGGATGCCGAACTATCTGAACAAGGTTCACGGATTCAATATCCAGCAGATGGGCGGCGCCAGTTTCGCGATCTTCTTCAGTGGCTTCGTGGGTGAACTGGCGGGCGGATGGATCGCCGACAAGTGGAAGGCGGCGGGCGGTTCGCCTAATCGCGTGATGCGCACGCTGTTCAGTATCGCCGCCGTGGCGGCCACCGCATCGATCTTTTCGGTCGCCTATGTCGGGAATCCGGTGACGGTGGTGGTGTTGCTCGCCTCCACGTTGTTTTTCCTGCGCTGGTGCGGTCTGTACTGGTGCCTGCCTTCCATTCTCGGCACACGCAACAAGATCGGCTTTCTCGGCGGTCTGATGAACCTGGGCGGCAATATCGGCGGAGTTCTCGTTCCGATCATCGTTGGCTTGATCGTGCAGACTACCGGCTCATACTTTCTGGCCCTGATGTTTTTCGCGGCCGCAGGCGTAGGCCTCCTCGTCTGTTCGACGCTGATCGACTACGAGCGCAAGTTGCCCGTCTGAGCTTTCTCACTTTTAACAACTGTTTCCTGACTTCATCATGAGCAAACGCGTCCTGCTCGGCATGCTTACCCCGTCGTCCAACACCGCGCTCGAGCCGATTACGAGCGCGATGGTGGCCCAATTGCCCGGTGTCAGTGCCCATTTCTCGCGCTTCACGGTCACCGAAATCTCGCTGTCCGATAGAGCACTCGGGCAATTCGACACAACCAACATCATTCAGGCCGCCAGACTGCTGGCAGACGCCAAGGTCGATGTGATCGCATGGAACGGCACTTCGTCCGGCTGGCTCGGTTTCGAGACCGATCGCCGACTGTGCCGCGAAATCGAGGCGGCGACGGGCATCCCCGCCACCACGTCGGTGCTGGCGTTGAACGAGATTCTGGACAAGACCCGTGTGAAAAAATTCGGCCTGGTCACGCCTTACCTCAAGGAAGTCCAGCAGAAGATCGTAGCCAATTACCGCGAGAGCGGCATCGACTGCTCTTCGGAGAACCATCTCGGCCTGACGGTGAACTTCCAGTTCTCCGAGGTCACCGAAGATATGCTGCGCGCGCAGATTCGCGAAGTTGCGACGCAAGGCCCGGAGGCGATCGTCACCTTCTGCACCAATCTGCATGCCGCGCATCTGGCCTCGGAAGTGGAGCAGCATCACGGCATCCCGTTCTACGACACGATCTCCACAGTAGTGTGGAAGTCGTTGAAGCTGGCCGGCTACGACACGACCCGGCTCGCGGGTTGGGGTCGGCTGTTTTCCGAAGTTGCCTGAGAGGCTTGCCATGACATCTGTGTACGACCTCGTGATCCGCAACGCCGACGTGGTAACCGCGTCCGAGCGCTTCAACTGCGATATTGGCGTGAAGGACGGCATCGTCGTAGCGCTGGGCCGCGATCTGGGCGCAGGCAGGCGGGAGATCGACGCGACGGGCCTGCTGACGTTGCCCGGCGGTATCGACGCGCACTGCCATCTCGATCAGCCCATGCCGGAAGGGCTGAAGATGGCGGATGACTTCCTGAGCGGCACACGCGCCGCTGTGTGCGGTGGCACGACGACGGTCATCCCGTTCGCCGCACAGGCAAAGGGGCAATCGCTCAAAGCCGCAGTGGCCGACTACCATCGCCGCGCCGATGGTCGCGCGGTCACTGACTACGCGTTCCACCTCATCGTCTCCGATCCGACGCCCGAGGTACTGGAACGGGAGTTGCCAGAACTGATCGCGGCCGGCTACACGTCTTTCAAGATTTACATGACCTACGATGATCTCAAGCTCAGCGACCGCGAGATCCTCGAGGTGATGGACGTTGCACGCCGCAACCAGGCGCTGGTCATGGTGCATGCCGAGAATTCGGACTGCATCGCGTGGCTGACCGACAGGCTCACGGAAGCCGGAAAGTACGCGCCCATGTATCACGCGCTTTCGCGCCCGGCCGTGGTCGAGCGGGAGGCGACGCATCGCGCAATTGCCTTCTCCGAACTCGTCGACGTACCGATCCTGATCGTCCATGTATCGGGCGAGGACGCGATCGAGCAGATCGAATGGGCGCAGCAACGCGGCCTGAACATCTACGCCGAGACCTGCCCGCAGTACCTGTATCTGACTGCGGAAGACCTCGGTCAGGAGGACGGCTATCACGGCGCGAAGTGCGTTTGCAGTCCGCCGCCGCGCAACGCGTCCAGCCAGAAGGCTGTGTGGAGCGCGCTAAAGCGTGGCGTATTCAGCGTGTTCTCGTCCGACCACGCGCCGTTCTCATTCGACGATCCGCAGGGCAAGAAGCCCGGCGGGGAAGCAGTCTCGTTTGAACACATCCCGAACGGTATTCCCGGCATCGAGACCCGACTGGCGCTGCTGTTCGATGGCGTGAGCCGCGGCAAGCTGTCGGTGCACAAGTTCGTGGAACTGACGTCTTTGAATCCCGCGAAGCTGTACGGCCTTTATCCGCGCAAAGGAACGATCGCGATCGGTGCAGATGCCGACATCGTGCTGTGGGACCCGCTAAGGCAAGTTGCCATCGCGAACGACGCGCTGCACCACAACGTCGATTACACGCCGTACGAGGGCCGCACCGTCCAGGGGTGGCCGATGCACTGCCTGTCACGCGGCGAACTGCTGGTCGAGAGCGGTCGCTATCTCGAGCCGGAAGCGGGCCGGGGCCGGTTTCTCGCTGCTGGCAAGCCGCAGTACGTCGACCTCTGATATCGGAGAGCAGCATGAAGATCCTGGTAATCAACCCCAACATCTCCGAAAGTGTCTCGACGCTGATTCAGGCAGAAGCCCAACGCAGCGCTTCTCCGGGAACGGAGATCGCGGTCGCCACCGCGCCGTTCGGCGTTGCCTATATCGAGACCCGCTTTGAAGCGCTGGTCGGCGCTTACGCGACCGCATGTGTGGCGGCCGAACACCACGGTACCTACGATGGCGTCGTGGTCGCAGCGTTCGGCGACCCTGGCCTGCAGGGCATCAAGGAATTGATCGACGTGCCGGTGGTCGGGCTGACCGAGTCCTCACTGATGACCGCTGCAACGCTCGGGCAGCGATTTTCGATCATCGCGATTTCGCCACGCATCAAGGCGTGGTACCGCGAGACGGTCGAACGCAGTCATCTGGCGAGCCGGCTTGCGAGCATCCGCGCGCTCGACGAACCGCTGCGCGATATCGGCAGCGTGCAGCAGGATTACGCTTCGAGATTGAAGGCGCTGTGCAACCAGGTGGTCGACGATGACGGTGCCGACGTGATCATCATCGCCGGCGCGCCTCTCGCCGGGCTCGCTCGTGAGATCAGTGATGAATTGCCGGTGCCCGTCGTCGACGGCGTGTCGAGTGCGATTACCCAGCTCGAGGGTCTTATCCGGCTAGGTCCGAAAAAGGCGACGAAGGGCAGTTTTGCCCAGCCGCCAGTCAAGCCGAACCGGGGCTTGCCCGGACCGCTTGAACGGCTGCTGAGCGGCGGTCAAACGGATTGATCCGGGTCCGGGTTCTGGAGCCGTTACTATAGACTCCGACCTTGCCGCGCGGACAGAACCAGGCACGTCAACTGTTGGGTAGTTGATCGATCATCACATGGAGACGATATGAAAAAGATTCTTGTAGAGGCTGGACCATTCCGCTTCGTCGGACAACTCGAAGAACAGAAAGCGCCGCGCACCTGCCAACGCTTCCTCGAATTGCTGCCATTCAGGAACAAGGTCATCCATTCTCGCTGGAGCGGTGAAGCAGTGTGGATTCCGCTTGGCGATTTCGATACCGGTCTGACTTTCGAGAATCACACCAGCCACGCGTCACGTGGCGACATTCTTCTTTATCCGGGCGGCTTCAGCGAGACGGAATTTCTGTTCGTCTATGGCAGCTCCATCTTCGCGAGCAAAATGGGCCAACTGGCCGGCAATCATTTCTTCACGTTGATCGAAGGCCACGAGCACCTGGAAGCATTCGGCAAACTCGTTCTATGGGAAGGCGCGCAAGACATTACGTTTTCGTTGTTGAACGCGTAGCGCCCGTCAGTCGGTTCAGCGGCACATGCGCACGTGATCGCAGCCGTAGCGCTATCGCCAGTCACGCTTACGTTAGCGCCGCAAACTACGGCACGTCCGCCGCAAACACCAACGCCTTCTCAAGAAAATTCGCCGTCTTTGCTGGCGTCGATTCGATCCGCGATGCCAGCACCAGCCGGATCGAAATAGGTTTGCCGAGCGCGTCGGTGTACACGACGCCTTCAACCTGTATCTGACAAACAGAAGCCGGCACCAGCGACACACCGAACTCCGCCGCCACGAGATTCACCACCGACGACAACTGCGGCGCCTGCTGCCCGGCAATCGGCTCGAAGCCAGCGTCCCTGCACGCACCGACGATCACATCATGCAACGTCGGGCTCGCCTCGCGCGGCAGCATCACGAACGGGTCTTCGGCCAGATCCGACAGCGCGATCTTGCGCTTCTTCGCAAGACGATGCGTGGCGGGCAACACGATCTTCATCGGCTCGACAGCGATGTGATGGAATTGCACGCCAGCGGGCGACTGACTACCCAGCCGCACGAACGCGACGTCCACGCGGCGTTCGTCGAGATAGGCGAGCAGTTGCGCCGTGTTGCCTTCCGCCAGCGTTAGCGTGACGTTTGGATAAGCCTGCCGGTAAGCGCGGATCAGCTTCGACACGACAGGATTGAAAGCCGCCGACCCCGTAAAGCCGATGTTCAGTTGCCCGATTTCACCGCGTCCGGCGCTCTGCGCCTTTTCGACGGCAATACGCGTGTCGTGCAGGATGCGTTTGGCGTCGGCGGCGAAGGCTTCGCCCGCTTCCGTCAGCACGACGCCGTGCCCCGTGCGGCGAAACAGGCGCACGCCCATTTCGTCTTCGAGCGCGTGGATTTGCTGGCTGAGGGGCGGCTGACCGATGCCCAGCCTCTCGGCGGCGCGGGTCACGTTGCGCTCTTCGGCAACGGCGAGGAAGTAGCGGATATGACGCAGTTCCATGCGATATATGGAAAAGCTATTTCAGAAAGACGCGATAGATATTGGACAGTATAACAGTCCCGCGACAAAATATCGCTATCGCGCGGTCCGCCGCCCCTGTACGTCTCCCCGGATAACGTCCCCAACAATCGTCAAGAGGAGCAAGGCAGGACGCATCGCGCCTGTGGTGGCGTGCGGCTATGCCGACGTTGTTTCGTTTGAAGAACCGAAAGGGGTCTACTGTGGCAGACACATTGAAAAAACCGAGGCCGGAATACCGGAACATCGGTATCGGGCAGATATTGACGGCATACCGTCTTCCTCTCGCGGGGCGGGTGTCGATTCTTCACCGCGTGAGCGGCGGCCTGCTGTTCATCTTCCTTCCGTTCCTGCTGTACCTCTTTGACCAGAGCCTGACCTCCGAGCTGAGCTACGAGGTGTTCAAGGGCTTCCTGTCCAACATCATCGTCAAGCTGATCGTGC